>Ga0224554_1000369_pt1 | contig 38529 bp, 23 predicted proteins | sample 714S22024metaG_FD_180666 | JGI IMG/M metagenome (GOLD analysis project Ga0224554, IMG submission 180666) | Peat soil microbial communities from Stordalen Mire, Sweden - 717 S2 20-24 | ecosystem: Environmental > Terrestrial > Soil > Wetlands > Peat | place: Sweden: Norrbotten County, Stordalen... | reverse complement strand
TTTGAGCGGCGGATGGAGAGGCGGCGGGGGGAGGAAGGCGATCCCAATCAATGGAAAGGGATGCGGCGCGGGTGGTGTGTGGGCAGCCCGGAGTTCAAGCAGGCCTTGCTGGCGCGATTGCACGGGGAACTGGGTCCCGGCCACGCCGGGGGGATACGGCGGCAGGCCAGCCAGGCGCAGGCGGAGGCGATCATTGCCGCGGCATTGCGGAAATTGGGAAGGAAGGAAGCCGACTTGAGCCGTGGAGCCAAAATTGATTCGGACAAACTGGCGTTGGCGGCGCGACTGCGAAGGGAAACGACGCTGACGATTCAACGGATCGCGGACCGTTTGCACATGGGCAGCCGGAAGAGTGTGGGTCCCAAGCTTTACGCTTGGAAAAGGGCGCATGAATGAAAACTGATGGACAAAGCTATGGTTTGACCCCTTTGACGCCGGGGGGATACGGCGGCAGGCCAGCCAGGCGCAGGCGGAGGCGATCATCGCCGCGGCACTGCGGAAATTGGGAAGGAAGGAAGCCGACTTGAGCCAGGGAGCCAAAATTGATTCGGACAAACTGGCGTTGGCGGCGCGACTGCGAAGGGAAACGACGCTGACGATTCAACGGATCGCGGACCGTTTGCACATGGGCAGCCGGAAGAGTGTGGGTCCCAAGCTTCACGCTTGGAAAAGGGCGCATGAATGAAAACTGATGGACAAAGCTATGGTTTGACCCCTTTGATGGGTGACTGAACGCATCGCCTCACCGGAGGCGGAACGGAATCACGCGAACGAAATGAAGGGATCGAATGAGGCCTGTAAAACAGACTCTGGCGGCCAGGAAGAACTCAATTAAGAAAAGAATTGGGGACAAAAACGTTTTGCCTGTTGACACAACGCCCTAATGGGTGACCCCTTTGACCCCTTTGACCCTTTGATGAAAAGGCCGAAACAAATTATTGCATTGTCAGTCGCTCTTTTCGCCGGGTTTTTAATTCAGGCGCAGTCCTTCCAGAACCTCAATTTTGAATCCGCGAATTTTGCGGGGTATTCCCCAAACAGCAGTGATGTTCCAATTAGTGCCGCACTCCCGGGATGGAGCGGATTTTATGGGAGTTCACAAACCAGCGATGCCTGGTACGATGGCATAAGTATAGGTGGCGCCATGATTTCAGTTGTGGATGATAATGCGCCGGCGTTTGCGCCACTCCAAGGGAATTACAGTGCTTTTCTTTTCGGAGGTGGAGGTATAGGAGGCCTTTCCGCCTCAATCAGCCAGACTGGAACAATTTCTGCCGGGACACAGTCCATTACGATGGATGCCTGGGAATACGGCGCTTCGCCGATAGTTGCAATCAACGGAGTGGCCATTAACATGATGCCTGTACAGACTTTTGCTAACTACAGCGTTTATGGCGGCACTGTGCCCTCCGCCGACGTTGGGCCGCCCGTTACGCTAAGTTTCACTGTTCCTGCACCGGCATCAGGAGGGCCGAGCATGTTTGAGCTGGACGACATCTCCTTTTCCACAAACGTCGTGGCCAGTCCTGAACCAAACATGGTTGCGTTGAGCGCGATTGGCGGGCTGCTTTTTGGCGCGCGAAAGTGGTTTGCGCGGCGCGGATGACTTCGCGTGCAATTGAAGAGGATATTGGTATTTGGGGTTTGAGTTGGGCAGGCTTTGAGGTGCAGTGGCGGAAAAACAAACATGGCCTGAGGTGAGCGGATCAGCTCAAATTCTTTCTGTAGCCGGCGAAGTAATTTGTTTTTTTGGACTGGGTTTGCCCGCGTTGCTTATGGAGGGCGTGATGACAGGGTTCTTGATGAGCCAGCCGTGGCCAACCCGCCGCTCGAATAAAAGCTCGAATAAAAGCTCTTGAGCCTGCCCATAAAATTGTGTAATATGCCGGAGTCAACCGGAGTCCATGCGTTGGTCACATAATGAGACGATTTTTCTCCATTTTCCTGTCCGTGGCGATGCCGGTTGTCTGCGCCACGAATTCGGCCCGGGCGGCTCCGCCCGCCTGCTCTGGTGCTGCTATTTCGCTTTCTTCGGACTACTCCTGGTTCATCGGCAGCGCGGGTTTTTCCGATTCCAGCGGGGACGCGGAATCCGGCAGCCTCTTTACATGGCTCACTAACGGCGCGCCACTGGCCACGGGGCCTGTCGCGGAGTGCCTCCTGCTTCATTTCGATGGCAATGTCAGCGGAGTCAACGGCCAGACGCCCACACTCGCCCAAAACATCGCCTATGCTCCCGGCGAATGGGGATCGTGCCTGGCGTTGCCGGCCAATGGCCTCCTGCAATTCCCAGCAAACCGCTCCCTCCCTCTCGGCCAGGGCACCATCGAAATGTGGGTGGCCCTGCGGGCTGATGCCACCAATGCGATTTATTCCGCCCAGGACCATGTCTTGTTCCAGTATTTTTCCACCAACGGCGATTTCATGCAAATTGACCAAAGTGGCGCCAGTCAGATCCTCTACGCTGGCGGCAACGTCAATGGCCAGTGGGAAAGCGCCTACGGCACTCTGGGCAGCATGTCCGGCTGGCTTGCCGGTCAATGGCATCATCTGGCGTTCACTTATTCTTCCACCCTGAACATCATGAGCTTTTATGTGGATGGCGTGCTGACCGCCGCGAACAACGAAGGCCATTATTTTGCGCCGAATTCGGGCGGCGCCAATTTCGCCATCGGCGGCGGCATTTACGGAAACAACGCCGATTATTACATTGATGAACTGAGGATTTCGGGCCGCATGGCCGGCGCGGCTGAAATCGCCGCGCGCGCGCGGCGAACTGACGCTCCCCAGCCCAACGAAGTCTGGCTGGCTGCGACGAATGTCCCAACCGGCACGCCTTTGGTTTATGAGTTTACGCCCGTCAGCGTGACTCAAACCGGCGCCGCCTGCCAGAGCAGCACGCTGGCCTGGAACGGCATTCCCATTGCCAATCCTCAGCCGCCGAGCACCCTGTTGCCGGTCGGCGCCACCAGCGTTGCCCTGACCGTGCAAACCGCCACCAACACCACTTGCGCCTACGCCGTGGGCCAGCCCCTGCCCTACGGCCAAATGACGCCGTTCACCTCGGGCGCTGGTTCTCAATCGCAAAGCGCTGCCATCAACGGTCTCAACCCCGATCCCAATTTCGTCAACGATGTCTATGTGCGCTGTGCCGCGAATCCCGATTATCTGCTGCATCTTCAATATCGCGCCCTGTCCGACGCCAATCCGCCTTATCCGCGCAAGGGCAACCTGTGGGGCTGGGGCCTCTGGTTGAGCAACGGCCTGCCGTATATGTCCAAAGTGGACCTTTGGCTGGGAGCAACCCCCAGCGCCAGCCAGGCTGTTACCCTGCGCCAGCTCAATCCCCATCTCCGCATCCTCACCTCCATCAACGCCGTGGAGAACACCGGGTTGCCCGATGATTATTATTTGAAGGACATTTACGGAAACCGCATCGAAGTCTGGCCCGGCTCCTACCGGCTCAACTTGACCAAATCGTATGTCGCGGATTACCAGGCCCAGTTCGCCTATCAGACCGTCCTCAACACCGGATTAATGGCCGACGGCGTGTTCTTCGACAATGTTTTCACCACTCAATCTTGGCAGACGCACGATATCTACGGCAACCTGGTGCAGATTGATGCCAATGGAGACGGAATTCCCGATGATCCGGCGACGCTCGATGCCGCCTGGAGGGCCGGTGTGCTGCGCGAGTTGCAAACCTTCCGGCAACTCATGCCCAATGCCATCATCAGCGGTCACGCCATGGACATCACTGATCCCGCCATTGCCGCGTTGTTCAATGGCATCAGCATCGGCTTTCACACCTCCGACGTGCTGGAGGGGCGCATGGCGTTTTCCACGCTCTTCACCATGTACAACGATTGGTTGGGGCTTGCCGTGCCGCCTCCCAACACCATGATTGAATCCTCCCCCATGCAGTGGATTTCCTACGGCTATGGCTACTCGCCGTTGACCGCCATCCCGCCGTCCACGCTCGAGTTCGCCCAAAATTACTATCCCTATGTCCGCTTCGGCCTCGCTCTGACCCTGCTGAACAACGGTTTCTTCGCCCACGAGTTTGGCGATACCTACCACGGCAACAACTGGTGGTATGATGAATTGAATTATAACCTCGGCTACCCCCTCGGCCCGGCCCGGCTTGTCTCCCTGCCCGGACCAACCGCCACCAATCTCATCGTCAACGGCGGGTTCGAGAATCCCCTGTCGGATTCGTGGACTTCATGGGCCGCCGCGGGCTGCACCGCCGCATTCTTACAGCAAACCAGCAACGCGGCCGTCGGCAACGCCTGCGCCCGCATTGATGTTTCCCAAACAACAGGCCTCGATTGGAATATCGAACTTGCGCAATACAACCGCCCCCTCGTTCAGGGCGTAAACTATGACGACACCTTCTGGGCCAGGGCCGATTCCAACCGTTACATTTCAGTTTCATCGCAAAAGGGCAGCCCGAATTGGGACAATTACGGGCTTTATCAGCAGGTCTGGATCACCACCAACTGGCAGCAATACACCGTCACCTTCACCGCCGGCGCCACCGTGTCCGACGCCCGCCTTCAGTTTTTCCTGGGCGCAAGCACCGGCTCCGTCTGGCTGGACGATGTGCATTTGACCCAAAGTCCGCCACAGATCTTTCGGCGCGATTTCAACTACGGCAGTGTCCTGCTCAACGCCACCCCCAACGTCCAGAACGTCACTCTTGGCCCCGGCTTCCACCGCCTGACCGGCCCGCAGGCGCCAATGTATGAAATGATCATCGACGATCAGGACCCGGCGTTTTCGACCCTCGGCAACTGGACAAACGTTGCTTGTGACAGCGGCTTCGAAACGGTCAATGGACCGTATTATCACGCTTGGGCAGGCTCAATGCATCAACTGGTGGGCGCAGGCGGCGAAGCCGACTGGCAACTCTCCGTCCCGGCGGACGACACTTACACCATCTCCGCCTGGTGGCCGGCCGCGCCCCAGGCAGGCAACTGGACCACCCAAGCCGGCTTTCAAGTCGTCGCGGGTGGCGTCGTCGTGGCTTCAACCAACGCCGATCAAACCACCGGCGGAGATCAATGGCACGACCTTGCCACAGTTCAACTCTTCGCGACCAATGCCGCCCATGTCCGGCTCACCTCGCCCCAGGGCGTCTGTGTCGCCGACGCCCTGCATGTGTGTTCCCTGTCGCGCTACAACAACGGCCAACCGGCCTCCACCGTCCGCCTGCAACCCATGGACGGCATCGTGCTTCAAAGCGGCCAGCCGGCCTTCGCCTCCCCGTTCTTCAGTTCCGTCTCGCTTCTTCCTGGACATTTATTATTGACAGCAACCAATCTGACCCCCGGCCTCTCCTTCTCGCTGCAAAAATCCAGTGACTTGACTTCCAACGGCTGGCAGACCCTCCAATCATTTCAGACTACGGGGTTTTTCACGAATTTTCAGGATAATCTCGCGCCCAACCACGGCAGCGCCTTCTACCGCATCCGATCCAATTAAAGAAGAATGCTTGGGACGCTTGAGCGGTATCCCTATTTTCCCGCCCCCGCCTCCATGTGGGCCGGCGCCACCGGCGCGAAGTTTCATTCTGCGTATTTCGGTGCATAATTTTCAATGTTCCCGGGACAATTTCGACACTGAATTCAATTGATTTTGCGTCGGAAATTGCGGAACATGCTATGTAGTAAATAACACCCGAAACAATTATGAATAACGCCTTAAAACCTCTTAATTATCTGTTGAAGACTGCTCTTTTGGCGGCGCTTGCATTCGGCTCCACTCTCGCGCAAGCACAGTTGCCTTCTTCTCCACACGCCGGTGACTGGGCCAGCGAGCCTGGCAACGCGCCCGGCGGATTGCAAGGCGGCGGCGGCGGTGATTGGGACAATGCCAACCCCAATTCACTCACCACCTCGAATACTTGGGAATATTACACCGGCTCAGCCTGGGTGCAGGCAAGCGGCAATGTCGTGTCCACCAGCTCTCCTTACGGCTATCCATGCTCCACCGCCGGTTATCCGACCTCCACCAACGGCTTGAACTCCGGCTTGATCACTATTCTGACAGGCACAACCATTACCAATTCTTCCACGGGCGCCGCCACGTTTACCATCGACGGACTCGTTGTCCAGAGCGGCGCAACGTTCCTGTTTGCGAACGGCACCAACTACCTGGGTAGCCTGCATACTCCTGATATGGATGTCTATGGCAACTTCGGTTTGCAGAATGGCAATGAACCTTTGTTCCTTCTGAACACTGGCGCGACCATTGTCATGGAAAGCGGCTCCATTATGACCAACAACGGCAGCGCCGCAAATGACAACTTCGATGGACTTGGCTACACCAACGGCTCCGGCTACGTTGCCGGCGCCATCACGTTCAAGAGCGGCAGCACGTACGTGCAGCAGTTCAATGGATCGTCCGCCAAGGGCTGGATCCCCCATGCCACCTGGCAGCCAGGGTCCACTTGCCTGATCGCTCCGACGGCCGCAGTGGGTTTTGTTCCCAAGGGGTTGCCAGGCCAGACTTTTTACGACTTTATTTGGAACTGGCCTAATGAGGTGGCCCCCGGAAAGTTCGGTTCCAGCCAGGAACAAGGCTCTTTCGCCATAGCTCATAACTTTTACATGACTGCAAGCGGTCCTACATGCACGAACAACGATGTCCCCAATGCGGGTTACTCCTTGACCGTCGGCGGCAATATCGGACTTACCAACGTCGCTTGGGTCCCCGCCGGCAGCGCCGGTGTCCTCACCCTGAATGTGGGTGGAAATCTCATTGTGGACAGCACCGCAGTCATTAAAGTCAACAATGGCTCCGCTGTGGGGAACGTGACCTTCAACGGATCCAGCCCGCAAACGCTCGGCATGCACGGAGTTAATGGAAGCCCTGGCGGTTGGACTTGGACAGTCAACAGCGGTTCGACGGTCAACTTGGACAGTCCTTTGACCGTTAACTATGGAGACGCCGGCGCTGCTGGCGCCATTACCGTCAATGGCACCCTCAATTTTACCGCCAACGCCGCGCTTTCAGGCTCGAGCAACACCATCACTTTGGGTGGGGCGGGCGCGCAGTTCAATATTTCGGCGGCTTCAGGCGCCTGGACTTTTGCCGCGGAAGACACCTTGGAAGGCTCCGGCACGGTCGTGGGTGCCGTGACAGCCAGCAGTACGTCCGTGATCCTGCCCGGCAGCCTCAGCGCCGGCGCCACGCTCACTTTTGACGGTTCGCTGACTTACGGCGGGGCAGCGTCCACCAATATCTTCACTCTGAACAGCTCGCCAGGCTCCGCTGGAAACAGCCAAATAGTGGTTAGCGGCGGTCCCGGCTCCATTCTGCATCCCAACGGTGCTCAAATTGTCATCAACCCGATCGGCACGCTGTCCACCTCGACCTCGTATTTGCTTTACAATGTAACCGGAGGCGGCACTGTCTCGGCCTCCACCTTTGCCCCCGCTCTTGCCTGGGTCGGAACCCCGCCCGGCAACGCCGCCCAATTCAACATCGCCACCAACGCCGCTGGAACTCAAGTTTACCTTCAGTTTGGCACGCCGGTGCCGCAGCCGGACATTACGAGCGTCAGCGCTTCCGGCGCAACCAGCCCGACAAACTTGACGGTCAACATAAACAATGCGGTGTCCGGAACTCCATATACTGTCCTGATGAGCACGAGTTTAACGGCGCCGTTGACGAGTTGGACAACTGTGGGGTCCTTTACGCCGGGTTCAAGCGGCAGTTACTCCGCCACAATCACCGGCGCGCTGAACCCAAGCGATCCCGCCCAATACTTCGTGCTGAGAGCGCCATAACCGACATGGCCGCGGCTCTTGCCATACCCCGCGCCCCGTCTGGGTGCGGGGTATGGTGGCCGCTCATGGATGCCGGGGTTGTTGCAGATCAATGGCTCCGGCGATTTCCCGCATGACTCTTCGCTGGTTTGTTCCCGCTTTTTCCGTCCTGAGCTTCTGGGTTTTGATCGCAAATTGGTGCCGCGCGGAACCGTCCGTCACGAGGTTGTTTCCCGCCAATCAATCCACCCAGGTGTGCGCCGACACACCGCTGCGGCTGTTTTTCAACGAGCCGGTTGCATTGGGAAGCAAGGGCAAAATCGCGGTCTATCGCGCCGCGGACAACAAGCTGATCGCTGCGCTTGAATTGAGCGACGCCGGGTTCACGAATAATTATGGCGGCAAAACACTGCGCTACGATCCGATCCGGATTGCGGGCAACGTCGTGTCCGTTCAGTTGCATGCGCGCGCGCTGAGTCCCGGCCAAAGTTATTACGTCAACATTGAGCCGGGTGTTTTCAGGAGCGGGAGCAGCAATGAATTTGGCGGGTTCACCAACCACTCCGCCTGGCAGTTTTCCACCCGCGCCGCGTTGGCCGGAGGCCGGACGAACCTGGTCGTGGCCGCCGACGGCACGGGCGATTTCTGCACGCCGCAGGGGGCGGTGGATTATGTCCCGGACGACAACCAGTTGCGCATCAATATTTTTGTCCGCAAAGGCGTGCATGAGGGGATGCTTTACATTGCGCCGGATAAAAGCCACCTCCACTTCATCGGCGAAGACCGCAAACGCACAATCATCGCCGGGAGCAACAACGACCGTTTCAATTCCGGCCGCATCGGGCGTTCCTTGGTCAGCGTGGACGCGGATGATTTTGTGATGGAGAACATGACCGTGCACAACACGACGCCTTACCGCGGTTCCCAAGCCGAAGCCTTGCGCGTCCGCGGCGAGCATTGTGTGTTGCGGAACGACGACTTCTACAGTTTTCAGGATACCCTCCTGCTGGGCGGGAGTGTTTATGTGACGAATTGTTACGTGGAAGGCGACGTGGATTTCATTTGGGGGCAAGGTGGCGTATTCTTTGACCAGTGCGAAGTCAAAGCGGTCCACAATGGCTATTACGTGCAGGCGCGCAATCCGGAAGATAATCCCGGCTATATCTTTTTCCGATGCAACCTGACGGCGGCGCCGGGAGTTGCAAAGTGCCTGCTGGCACGGATTGATGCCGACCGTTTTCCCTGGAGCCAGGTCGTGTGCCTCTATTGCCGGGTGGGGGCACAAGTCCCGCCCGCCGGGTGGGAAGTCAAAGGCACGAACTTCAGCCATCTGCGCTTCGGAGAATTCCACAGCATCGATGCACAGGGAAAACCATTGGACGTGAGCCGACGCTACCCCGCTTCACGCCAGCTCACCGAAACCGAAGCCGCGGAATTGTCCGATCCGGCCAAAGTGCCTTCGTTTCACCATCCATGGAATCCAGGAAGCGTTTCCTCCCCGGTTGTGGAACCAAAACCGTGAACCATGAACCCCATGAGCCAATTGCCGAATCCATCCACCCGCAGAATCGCGCTCCTCATGGCTGGAATCATGCTCGCCGCCACAGCCGCGATGGCGCAAACCGCCGCGCCCGCCTCGGGGCCGGACCCGAAGGAAATCCCCGTGCCGGAAATCAAGACTGATCTGGGGAGGATGCCCGGCGTCAATGAGTTGCCCGTCCGCGCGGATCTGCCTGATCCCATGGTCATGAACGACGGCGCCAAAGTCACCACGCCCGAACAATGGAAAAAACGCCGCGAAGAAATCAAGCGCGCGCTCGAATACTACGCCATCGGCGAAATGCCCCCACCGCCTGGAAATGTAAAGAGCGTCGAGGTCACCAACGAAACTGTGCTCGAGGGCAAGGTCAGATACCGCCTCGTGCATCTGACTTTTGGCCCCAAAGAGCAGCTTTCATTGGACATCGGCATCTTCACGCCGGCCGCAGGCGGGCCATTCCCAACGATTCTTTTGCAGGCCGGGACGCCTCCTGATGCAAAGGCATTGCCCCGGCTTCCGGGCGGACCCAACCAAGGTCGAAGCCAGGACGTTCTGATGATGGTCGGCCCGGCGCCTGGCGCCGCAGATTCGGGGGCCGCGGACAGACGCCGCGATGGGGACAGCGCCCAAGCCATCGCGTCACGCAACAGCGAAGTCTTCCAGCGCGGCTATGCCCTCGTGGTTTACAACGCAAACGATTGCGCCGAGGACACGACCCTGCGCAATGAGGACGGCAGTTGGGCCTTTCGCAATACCCGTTTTTTCCCTGCTTATCGGGGCTACGATTGGGGCATTTTGGCGGCGTGGGCGTGGGGCGCGTCACGCATCGCCGATTACCTCGCAACCGATCCGGCCATCGACAACAGAACCCTGATCATCACCGGCTGGTCGCGCAACGGCAAATCCTCAATGATCGCTGCGGCGTTCGACCAACGGCTGCTGGGCGCCCCCGCTGTAACAGGTGGGGGCGGCGTGGGCGCCTACCGTTTCGCTGGCCCCAGCAAGAGTGAGACCCTGGACATCATGCAAAAAAAATATCCCAATTGGTTCTCGCCGCACTTGAACGAGTTTTGGGGACACCGGGAAAAGCTCCCCTTTGACGAGCATTGGTTCCTGGCTCTTGCCGCCCCCCGGCCTTTCATTGCCCTGGAAGGAGATGCAGACAGAATCTCCCTGCCCGACGCCGTCAAACATTCCATCCTGGCCGCGCAAAAGGTCTATGAATTCCTGGGAGCGAAGGACAATATCGGCGTTCACTATTCGCGCCACGGGCATGCCTTCACGCAGGAGGATTGGGTCGCGATGATGGACTTTTTCGACAAGTATTCCCGTGGCATAAAAGTGGACAAGACCTTCGACCATTTCCTCACTGATGCGGAAAGGGACTCTGCAATGTCCGCGAAAGCTTCGAAGACGTTTAATGTCCGCGACTTTGGCGCCAGCGGCGATGGAACGAATAAGGACACCGTGGCTTTTCAAGAGGCGCTCGATGCCTGCGCAGTGTCCGGCGGCGGCGATGTCATTGTGCCTGGCGGCAATTACCTCATCGGCAGCGTGCAGATGGGGAACCACACCATCCTCCGCCTCCAACCCGGCAGCATCATCACCGGCAGCCCTGATATGGCGGATTACCCGATGTTGGACGTTCGCTGGGAAGGCCGCTGGCAACCGGGCCGGCGCGCCCTCATTTACTCAGCCAATGTGGATCACACCGGCATCATCGGGCCTGGGCGCATTGAGGGAAATCCCGCCGTCGCTGCCCCCCAAAACCCGCGCGGCTCGGTCGTCCTCGAGCCGATCTCTTGCAACGACGTGCGCTGGGAGGGTTTCAGCGTGACCCAAGGCGGCAATTGGGCCGCCCATCCGACCTATTGCGCCGGCGTCGAAATCACGAACATCAACATCCGGGGAGGCCGCGACGGCATCGACATCGATTCCAGCAAGAACATCCGCATTGAAGATTGCGACATTGATACGGGCGATGATTCCATCAGCATCAAATCCGGGCGGGGCATGGACGGTGCGCGGCTTGGGAAACCGACGGAAGACGTCCTGATCTCCAATTGCACATTACATTGCCGCAGATTTGCGTGCCTTGGCATCGGCAGCGAAACCTCCGGAGGGGTCCGCAATGTGCGGATCGAGCATTGCAAACTGAGCGCCCCGCGCACCTGCGCAATTTACATCAAAAGCCGCATCGGCCGGGCTGGTGTCGATGAGAACATCACGGGTGGGGACCTGGATGTTTCGGAGGGCGGCTTTCTTCGCGTCAATCTGGTGAGCGCCGGAAACACCAACACTGCGGATGATCCTGTGGCAGGACCTGCCGGCATTCCCGAGGGCAGGAATTTCAAATTCTCCGACATCCGCGTCGCGGGAGGGACCCTCGCCGATGTCACGCAGATTGCCGCGGAAAAGCCGCTCCAGAGCCTGATTCTGGAAAACATCAGCGGAGCCTGTGCCAGGGGCATTTTCCTCCAACATGTCAACAATGCCGTCCTGCGCGGCATTCATGTGACCGTCGCCACCGGTGCGCTGTTGGCGACCAATGACGTCACCGGGACCGGCTTGGATTCTGCCGAGAAATATAGCCCTCCGTCTCCGCGCGGCGCGCGGAATCCTGTCACGCCGGGAACCGCCACCCTAAAAACACCCTGAAAACTTGTGTCGAACTCAAGCCGCCTGGTCGCAAAAAGGCGGGCGGCGGCAAACTCTTGCCGCCGCCCGTGTTGAAAACTGGATGTGCGTGTCAGGCGCGTTTTTGAAGGCGGCGCCAGCCGAATTGCAACAAAACCATTCCGCCGCCCAACATGGCCAAAGTGTTCGGTTCGGGCACAGCCGTCGCGGCAGGCGTCACGTCAGCCCAATCTGGGGCGATGAGAAGGTTGCCGATGTCGAAATTGCCCGTAGCGGTCGTAGACTGGATTTTCAAGCCGATATCATCCACCGAAGCTACAGCGGTTGTTCCGGTCTGCGTCGCGCTAGGCGTTCCGGGCTGGCTGGCACCGGGCACCGGATCCACATAAATGCTTGCAACCGGCGAGGAGCCGAGCGTCAATTCCTCGACGACGAAATAAGTCTGGTTCAGATTCAAATTGACGCTATTAAAGACGGCGCCAGAGTTGCCGCCGGTGGTTCTCACGCCAATTTTCCAGAAGCCGGAAGCCGGGGTGCCTACATAAGTTGACAGGGCGTCGCTGCTGCCGCCCGGTGTGGCGACGCCAGGATTTAATGCGGAAATATATTCGTTGGCAGTGGGCGCGCTGGTGCAATCGATGAGGAAAGAATAATAGATGCTGCCACTGGTCACGGCAGTGTAGGTGTTGTAACTGGTGCTGCCACTGCTGCTCGAAGTGTAAGCCAATTCGTAACCCGGCAGTTCCTGTAATCCGGCATAAGTCAACTGACTGCTGCCAATCGCCAACTCGGAGGCATTTCCCCCGGTCCAGGCGGTGCTGTTGCCGGGATTGACCTTGCTGGCAAGCCCGGTGCCCGAGGTGTAGTTGAATCCCTCGGAAAACGAGAGCTGGGCGTGGGCGCTCTGGCAGCACACGGACATGATGCCAACGGATGCCATGGCAGACAAAATGGGGTTGCAAAGTTTCATAAAATGTTACTGGTTTTTAATTCGTTTTCACCGGCTATAGGGCTTTATTTTCTGCCGCCATAATCGTATATTTCCCGCGTAAAATCAATTGATTTCGCGTGTTAAGTTGTGCGCGGAATGTTGAAATTTGTGCATGACGCGCCACGGCATTTTGCCCGTCTTTCGGTCCCATTGACGGGCCGGGGCAGAAGATCAAACGTCATGGCCGTTTCACCCTACTGGCTCAATGGATGTCCCGCCTGGTATCGTTTCAGCTCAATGTCGAGCCGTCCCGCCAACTCCTGCCGTCCCGCCGCCCGCGCCAGATCAATCGCTCTTTGGTAATGGGCAATCGCCTCATGCGCGTTTCCTTGTTGGCCAAGAGCAACGCCGAGATTGTAGCAGGCTTCCACGAAGGCCGGATTGATTTCCAACGCCTTTTGGCACTGGGCGATGGCTTCATCCACCCTTCCCTTCAGGCGAAGGGCGATGCTGAGATTGTTGTGGGCTTCCGCATAATCGGGCCTGGATTGCAGCGCCTGTTGAAAATGGGCAATCGCCTCATCCGGATGTCCGCTCTGTAAAAGGGCATTGCCGAGGTTGTTATGGGCTTCCGCATAGTGCGGGTCGATTTTCAGCGCCTCCCGGTACTGTGCCATCGCTTCGTCCGCTCTTCCTTCCTGGACAAGGGCATGGCCAAGGTTGATGTGGGTTTCCTTGTAGTAAGGTTCGAGTTGCAGCGACTTTTGAAAGTGAGCAATCGCTTGATCCAGCAGTCCCTTCTGCAGCATGGCCTGGCCGAGGTTGTTGTGGGTTTCGGCGCCCTCTGGATTGATGTGCAGGGCTGTTTGGAAACAAGCGATCGCTTCGTCCTCCTTTCCCCTTTGCTCCAAATCAAGGCCCAGCCAGTTGTAAGCCATCCAGCAGCCGGGATTCTGGCGAATGGTTTGTTGCCAGAGTTTCTCGTCGTTGGCGTACATGCCGCATTGTTCCCATGTCAATGTCCCCAGCACCAACAACACGGCGGCGCACAACACCGGCTCAAGGAATTGCCTTTCTTTTCGAAAATGACCCGGCCAGGCGTGGATCCCCGCCGCGGCCAGCGCAATCGGCCCGATGCAGGCCAGGTATTGATAATGATCGGCCACGAACGAGTAGCGAAATGTGTAAAGCATGATGAATCCCAGCACAGGACATAACGTTGCCGCAAAATACACCAACGCCACCTCCACGCCTCGTCCCGCCCGGCCGCGCACCCGCCATATCACCAGCCCCAGTGCTGCCGTCGCCAGCATCCAGGCATAAGCGCGCGGATCATGGGCCGATATCATCCAGCGCGGATAACTAAACGTCAGGTTTGCCGGCCAGAGGAGCTTCCCCGCATAAAACCATCCCGCACGGCCGGCCAGGAGCACACGCTCGACCAGCCCCATCTGGAAAAACTGGCCCTGAGTGCCTTGATGGTGACGCTCCCACCCTACCGTCACCAACCCCATGCCGATTCCCATCGCCAAAAAAGGCGCGATTTGCGCCAGCCGCCGCCAGTTGATCGGCATTCTTTTAAGCCACAAAATCAAAAGCAGCGCCGCCGGCAGCGTACAGGCCGTCGTCTTGGCCGAGAGCGCCACAACATAAGAAACCAGCGCCAGAACGTAACACCGCCAGGGGTGCTTGCACTGTTCACCAATGAATTTGATCCACGCCAAAAGCGTGAGCAAAAAGAAGAACCCCATCAGCACGTTTTTGCGCTCGGTGATCCACGCGACCGATTCCACCTGCACCGGATGCAGCGCGAAGATGCCTGCCGCAAGCCATGCACCCGGCACGCGCAGCCGCCCCAGCAACCGCCATACCAGCAGCACATTGGCGGCGTGAAGCATGAGGTTGACCACGTGGTAGCCCGCCGGGTTCAAGCCCCAGAGGCTGCGCTCCAGGTAAAATGTGGTGTAAGTCAGCGGAAAATACTGCGAGGGCGAATCGCCCGAAAACCAAATCCGCCGAAGCCCGTCCGCCGCGGTCAGCAACGGGTTTGCCGTCACATATTGATCATCATCCCAAATAAATCCGGCATGCCATGCCGGCTGGTAAGCCACCATGGTTGCGACCACCAGGAGGATCCCAAGCAGCCAGTTGTGCCGCCACCGGGCCGGCTGAAATCCTGCAATGTCATGGCTCTCCCCGGGCCTCTCACCTTCCCCCCTGCCCGGGGTGCCGCCAGACAAGCCAGGCGGTTCGGCCTTTCCATTGGCAGGGCGCGTTTTCTGCCTCTTCATAAGTTCGCAATGCTGCCTCCTCATCCAGGACAGATCAAACGTCAAAGCGTTTCGCACGGTCGCGTAATGCCCCTATGTGTTTGTCCAGAGCTATGGAATGGCTTTCCTGACGCGTGGAATTTCACCTGAGTACGATCATTGTGTCCTCGAGAGAGGACAAAAACGACCGGGAACAGGAGAAGAACCAGGAAACCGCCGCCCGAAAGAGACCCTAATAATTCGTATAGCTGGTGACCCGTTTGGCGGCCACATGACTGTCAAAATAAAGAAAGTTCCGCGCATCAAAATGCACCGGCTTCAGGGCGACGTAATTAGCCACAGTACTGCCAAGGTTGGCCGGGTTGTTCACCGCCAGCCAGTCGAAGTCCGCCAGCGCCCAGATCAAGGCCAGCGGCCCCGCGCTCTGCATATTATTCAGAGAAATGGACCATTGTCGGTTGGCGCCCGCGTCAAGATCACCATTGCCAAAGGGCATGCCCACATGAGCGAGAAGTGAGTTGGGATAATAGTTGGTTCGGGTGATGGAGTAACAAAAGGCGTGATTGTAATAATCCTGCATCGGATTGTATTGGGCCTCCGAATTGCCAGGCAAGGAGTGGAAATAGGCCGGGCAAAGGAATACCGATGCAAGATTGGTGGTGGTTCTGGCCATCCCATACGGCGACGGCAGTTTTAAATAGACCGCCAAGTAATAGGGCAGGTATTTTCCATAGTCCCCATTCCCGCCGTAGATGGGCAATTCAGTCTGGCTTAAGCCGGCATAATTCGTCGCGTTGGGACCGGGTGGAAGATAGTCACTGGAGTCGTCCGCGTACATGTGCAGGGCCACCCCCACCTGCTTCAAATTGGACACGCAATTAACCCGATACGCCGAATCCTTGGCCTTGCCAAGCGCAGGCAGGAGCATCGCGGCCAGGATCGCAATGATGGCGATAACCACCAGCAATTCAATCAATGTAAAACTCGCGGACAGCTTCCGGGCGTTTTTCATTCTGTGACTCATTGTGATAATCTACCGATACCAAGAGGGATAAGCAAACGGACTTTTGTGCAAATCGCCGTGAAATATGAGAACGCTGGCTCAATTCGTGCCCCGGGCCGACTGGGCATAATGTGCCGTCAAATCAATCGTAGTGCCCTTTTTTCACGCTTCTTTGCACGAGAACAAGGATGACTTCCGGGATAAACCCCGGTACGTTCCCCTCAGTTCACATGAATCACATATTGCCATGAATACCCGAGAAAACCGCCCATTGAATAGTGTCCTGTCTCTGGCATTGCCAGCGCTCCTGCAATGCTGCCTCGTGTCAGGAGCCGCGACGTTTGATGCTCGAGACTACGGCGCGCATGGCGATGGCCGGACACTGGATTCCCCCGCCATCCAAAAAGCCATCAATGCCTGCGCGAAGGCCGGCGGCGGCACGATCCGGCTCGGTCCCGGCACTTATCTCAGCGAGCCGCTTTTCCTGCGCGGCAACCACACCACCCTTCAACTCGACGCCGGAGCTATTCTCCAAGGCACGGAGGAATTCACCAATTACCGAAATTCCAAGGGCAAAATCGTCGGCCTGATCAACGCCACCAGGTTGACGGATGTTTCCATCACCGGCGCCGGCGTCATCGACGGCGCGGGGGCGCCTTGGTGGCCTGCCGTCAGGGAAGCGAAAAAGACCGGCGCTCCCGAACCCCGCCAGCGCCCGAAGATGGTCAATTTCAAGGATTGCCACGGCGTTACGGTGCGCGACGTGACCTTGCAAAACGCTCCCAGTTTCCACCTCATGCCGGTGGATTGCGATGATGTCCTGATCGACCACGTGACGATCAAAGCCCCGGCGGATTCGCCGAACACCGATGCCATCGACCCAAGCGCCTGCAGCAACGTGCGCATCCTCAACTGCTTGCTGGATGTGGGTGACGACAACGTAGCCGTGAAGGCCGGTCATACCGTCCCCGGACGCGCCTTTTGCTGCCAGGACATCCTGGTGTCCAACTGCGTCTGCCTGCACGGGCACGGCATCTCCATTGGCAGCGAAACTTCCGGCGGCGTCACCAATTTCCGGGTGGTTCATTGCACCTTCAATGGCACAGTCAGCGGCATTCGCATCAAAACGACCCGCGAGAAAGGCGGACGGGTGGAAAATATTTCATACAGCGATCTTGACATGAAAAATGTGAAGCGTCCCATCGACATTGCGTGCTATTATCCGAAAGTTCCCATGGACGACCCGGCGCGCCCCATCACCGCCACCACACCCGCCTATCATGGCATTCGCATCGAGAATCTCACGGGCGAAAGCCCCGAAGGAGCCGGCCTGTTGGTTGGCCTGCCTGAATCCCCGATTCGCGGCCTGACATTGTCGAATGTTCATCTTAAGGCCGTGACCGGCCTGTTGGTGGAGAATGCCGAGGACGTGAATTTTAAAGACGTCAAGGTTGAGGCGCAACAAGGCGAACCCGTCATCATCAAAAACGCAAAAATGCATTAACCTGACTTGCTGTCCAGGATCTTAACTGTTGGTTGTCGGGCCATGAACAATAACTGAATGCATCGATGCGAAGGACGGAGGCATAGGAAGTTGATATTCCGTCCCGCGCATGATACAAGACCTACTGCTATGACCCGTAAACGCCAAAAGCGAGTGCTGATTGCACTCGGATGGTATGATTACCGCCTGCACCGGGGCGTTGAAAAATTCGCGCAGGAACACCACTGGCATCTTTCCAGCAACTTCGCGCGCGAAAAGGTCATTCCCTGGGGATGGGATGGCGACGGCATCCTGGCCTGGCTGGGGGCGGGTGACGATCTGGCGGAATTTGTCAAAGACACGGCCAAACCGACGGTGGATCTGAGTTTTCGCCGCCCGCACCTGAATTTTGCCCGCGTGCTGGAGGACCACGCCCACGCCGCGCAGTTGGTGGCGGAACATTTCCTTTCCCGCGGTTTCAGGCACTTTATGTTTTACAGCGACGAGGACAACTGGTCCTATCTGGAGCGGGGCGAGGGGTTTGTGGCCGCCTTGCGCCGCGCGGGCCACGATTGCGAATGGCTGCGCTGGAACCATGCTCCCGAATACAGCACCGGCCGCGAACAGTGGACCCGCAAAAGAAGCTGGCTGGCCGCCCGGCTCAAACAAGCGCCCAAGGCGCTGGCCGTCTTCGCCGCCAACGATCAGCACGCGGTGGAAGTGCTGGAAGCCTGCGAAATGGCCCGCCTGGCCGTGCCCGAACAAGTGGCCATTGTCGGCACGGAAAATTACCTGCTGGCGCCGGACGCCATGCGCACCCCGATTTCCAGCGTTGACACCAATTTGGAAACCCTTGGCCACACCGGCGCGGCGCTGCTGGAGGATTTGATGAACGGCAAACGGCCCTCAGCGCGAATCATTCGTGTCCCGGCCGTGGGCGTGATCACCCGCAAAAGCAGCGACCTCCTGGCAGTCAAACACAAGGGCGTCGCCAACGGCTTGCGCTTTATCTGGGAGCATTTCCATGAACCGATCCGGGTCAAGGACCTGCTCAACGTCGCCGGCATGTCGCGGCGCGGCCTGCACAAGGCCTTCATGGAGAACATCGGGCGCACGCCCGGCCAGGAACTGCAGCGGTTGCGCATGGAGAAGGCCAAACGTTTGCTGGCCGATTCCGACCAAAAGATCGAGGTCCTGGCCAGCATGTGCGGCTATCAAAGCGCCAACTCCTTTTCCGTGGCGTTCAAAAACACCACCGGCATGACCCTCAGCCACTTTCGCAAATCCGTCGTCCACTCCGCCGCCAAGGACCAGTGATCGTCCGATGCTAGGCCGCCGTCCGCTCCGCCCGCCGCGGACTTCGCGCGGGCGCGCTTTCCCGCTTCTCGGGCAGGGCCAGGTATTGGCGGGCGTTGCTGTGGCAGATGTTGCGGATCATCGTGCCGAGCAGCGCTTCGTCGTTGGGCAGTTCCCCGCCCTCGACCTCCCTCCCGATAAGGTTGCACAGCACACGCCGGAAGTATTCGTGGCGGGGATAAGACATGAAGGAGCGCGAATCGGTCACCATGCCGACAAAACGCGAGAGCAGCCCGTTGTTGGACAGGGCATTGAGCTGCCATTCAATGCCTTCCTTCTGATCCAGGAACCACCAGCCGGAGCCGAATTGCATTTTGCCCGGAACCGTGCCGTCCTGAAAACTCCCGATCACAGTGGAGAAAACGTAATTGTCAACAGGATTACTGTTATAGACGATCACCTTCGGCATCCGGCCCTCCCGCTCGAGCAAATCGAGGTAACGCACCAGGGCCTGCGCCTGCGGGAAGTCTCCGATACAATCAAAACCAGTGTCCGGGCCGAGTCGCTCCAGCAGCCGGGTGTTATTGTTTCGCAACGCGCCGAGGTGCAATTGTTTGACCCACCCTTTTTCCGCATCCCACCGCCCAAAATGCAGCATCATGCTCAGGCCAAATTGCGCCTGTTCTTCCGGGGAAGCCGCCAGGCCGCGGCGCGCCCGGGCAAAAATTGCCGCCGCCGTCTTGTCCGGGCACGGACTGGCCGGGCATTGGTTGAGTCCATGGTCGGACAGCCGGCAACCTTGGTCGTGGAAGTAGTCATGCCGCCGCCGCAATGCGGCCACAAAATCTTCCAAGCCGCCAATATCCGTATCGGCCGCCTGCTCCAGACGGCTGACCCAGGCGTTGAACGCCGCTGGTTGGCCGACCGCCAGCGCCTTGTCCGGGCGATAGCAGGGAAAAACGCGCGTGGCCAGGCCGTCGGCTGCGATCTTTTTATGATACGCAAGGTTGTCGGTTGGATCATCCGTGGTGCAGAGGGTGGAGACGTTGAACTTTTTCAGGATGCCGCGGGTGGAAAGTTCAGGGCGGGCCAATTGTTCGTTGGCCTTTTGCCATACTCGCGCCGCGCTCTCCTCGTCCAACAGTTCGCTGATCCCAAAATAACGCTTGAGTTCCAAATGCGTCCAGTGATAGAGCGGATTGCGCAGGGTGTGCGGCACCGTTGCCGCCCAGGCGCGAAACTTGGCAAACGGTTCGGCCGCGCCGGTGCAAAAATCCTCCGCCACACCGTTGGCCCGCATGGCGCGCCATTTGTAATGGTCCCCTTCGAGCCAGATTTCAAAGAGGTTGCGGAACTGCCGGTTTTCCGCAATGTCTTTGGGGGACAAATGGCAATGGTAATCGAAGATCGGCTGTCCCTCGGCAAATTGCCGGTAAAGCCGTTGCGCCGTGCGGTTGTGCAGCAAGAACTTTTCGTCAATGAATTTCATGTCAGTCTCCCGCCAAAAAAAGCGGCTTGACGTGCCGTTCGTACAGATTCTCCGTGACGTTGGCCGCCACCGAACTCTTATATTCGTCAAGCGCTTTCAAATACCGTTTTCCCATCCTGGCGGCGATCTTGTAGCCGACGTGCAGCAATTGCCGCGCGCTGCGGTTGTATGCCGGATTCTTTTGGTCGTGCCGCACGGCGGAGACGAATTGCCCGCTGTCCCAGCCCTGCGCCGTCGCTGCCGCCGGCAACCGGCTGCGGTCTATGTCAAGCACCGTCGCGTAAGGCGCGCACAACTCGTCAATGTGCTCCAATGATCCCGCGTAAATCTCCTTCGCCAGCGCCAGGCCCCCCCCGCCGGCCGCCGCCAGTCCGATGATTTCCTCCAGCCACGTCGTGCCGGCGGTCTTGACATGCACCCCCGCGCCGCTCCGGCGCAAGGCCCGCCGAATCGGCCCATAAATGGAAAATTTATCGCTGCCGGAATGCACACTCAACTTGAGACCGGCGGGAAAACCGTACTGTTGCACCGCAAACTTCAGCACCGCCAGGTCCTCGTTGAACTCCTTCTCGAATTGGGCGATGTCCCCCACGTAATCAACCCCTTTGTTGAAGCGGCCTGTGAATTTGGGCGCGATGGTTTGCAGGGGAATGGCCTCATCGCTCAGCGCCGCCAGGATCACCCTCAATTCCACCGGCGTTTGCGGCGTGTCCGTCTCGTCCATCGACACTTCAGTCACGAAGTAGGCCGGCCCTTTGGCCTGCGCGATATGACGGTAAATCTGCCCCGCCTCCAGCACCGCCAGCAGATACTTCCGCGCGATCTTTTCCACGGTCGCGCGATTCGCCTCAGCCGACCCGTTGAACAATTCCGCGTGGCGATCCAGCAGCCGCCGCACGGCTTCCGGCGCCGCTGGCTGGCCGATCCAGTCCGCCACGTCAATGGTGTAAAAATTGCAGTGCGGCAGAAATCGGTCCACCGTCTCCAGACGTATGTGGTCCGCATCCAGAAAATAGGGTTTCTCCCAGTGCAGCGCCTGCACTGCGGCATCCACCGCCGCGCGGCTCTGCGCGGGTTCGGAGCCGATGGTGACATGCTCGCGATTGGATTTGTTCCAAACGGGGACAATGTCAACACCTTCGGCAGCGGCGCGGAGACAGGTTTGCAACTGCGCCTGGGCCTGCCGCGCAAACCGGTCGCCCATCCCAAATGAGTGCTTCCCAAGAGGCAAGAAATTATTCATCAAGAATTCCAGTCTGTTAACATATCAGTTTTTGCCGCCAATAGGCATGGCTTTTTTCTGCATTGCGCCATGAAAAATTGGCATTGCGGCGAAATGGCCGTTTTGGACCGTGCTTCGTCGCCATCGCCGTCATGGCGCTTGCAGAATGTAGAATTGGTCCGAATCATTTATGGTCACCGCCCCGGTGACAGTCTGCGAGAAACTCCCGCTGGCGCCCAGCGTAAAGCTGCCTGCAACACGCCACATTGAGATTGGCAATGTTAGATCGGTGCTCGTCAGCACAGTATAGGTTCCGGCTGCTCCGTTGTTCCCATTGATTGTCAAGTTGGTGCCGGCAAGACTGATGCTGGTGATAACCGCCTGCGGGTTCACTGTCACACTAATATTAAAGCTGAACAGGTTGTAGTCGGCTTGGTCGTTTGGGGTGAACGTCACCGATTGGTTTGCCGTGCCCACGCCTGGCGTCGCCGTCGGTGTGGTAAAGGCAAAACTGCCGGACACGGATGCCGAGCCATTGGTCAGCGTTGACGCACTCAATGCCTGCCCGTAAGTGATCGCCGAGGCTGTCGGTGCGCTCACCAATGTCGGCGTCGCCCGGAGCACCGTCACACTGACATTGAAGCTAAACGTCGTGTATCCGGCGGAATTGCTCGGAGTGAAGGTCACTGACTGATTCCCCGTGCCGACGCCTGGTATCGTCGAAGGCGTGGTGAAGGCAAAGCTGCCGGGCACGGATGCCGAGCCATCGGCCAGCGTCGAAGCGCTCAATGCCTGCCCGTAGGTGATTGTCGCGGCTGTCGGTGCGCTCACCAATGTCGGCACAGTCTTTGAAACTTCAAACAGAACCTCCTTGGCCGGCGTATTGGTCGAGAGGGTGTAAATGAAGCCCGGGAAGCCTGCCGGCGTGCTGCCAAGAACCGCCTGGCCGCTCTCGGTGCCGGTGTAGTTGAACAGGGTGTAGTTGCCTGCGGCGAAACCGCCGGCGTTGCTGATGTTGAGCGTGCTGTTAAGAGTCAGATTGCCCGTGACATTCACCGTGGCGGCATTTGTGCCGAGCGTGAAATTGACAGGTCTCGAACCAGGCAAAGTCAGACTGGTCGTGTCCGAAAGCAGGCTCCCAGCCAGAGTGATGGGGTTCGCGTTGAACAGGGCGGAATCATTGCAGGTGGCCGGCGCGTTGTAAAACGTGAGCGAGTTGGTGTTGTCATCCCCCTGCAGGGTGATCACGCTGGCGCCAGGCGCGCTGTTGCTGAAAGTGGCCTGCGCATTGCACAGCGCAAAGGTTGGATTGCCGCCCGTATTGGTGATTTGTGAATTCACGATCTGGACGCCGACGATGTTGTATAGATCGAAAGTGCCGTTGGCGGTGATCTTGAGCGCGCTTAACAGGATGTTGGTGGCGGGCAATTCCAATCTTGCCCAAATCATGCCAGGCTGGCCGGCCGTGGCGGTAATGTTGCTGATGACGATGTCGCTCCAAATCGGTTCGTCGCTGGTGTTGCTGATCGACCTCCCTGCCGCAACGGCTGGAGTGATGCCGGCGGTGGTGGGATTGCCGTAGGAGTCGTAATAACTGTATATCAAGATTGGCGCATAGGTGATGTTGGTCATGGTGAGGTGGCAATAATTTAGATACCGGGCCGTGCCTCCCCGACCGCTGTCAGACTTCATGCGGATGCCATTGTCCGTGTTGTTGAAGGTGCAGTCGATTACCGTCAGATTCGTCACCCCGTCACTGGTATAGCTGCCAATGGATACGCCGTGCCCGTTGCCGAACGTGCAGTTGGTGATCACTGTGTTGTAGGTGGGCGCGCCGCTGCTGCCCATGGCGATGTTGTCGTCCCCGGTGCTGATCACACAGGTTTGCACCAGGGAATTGCTGCCCACCAAATCAATGCCGTCGGTGTTATGTGAGGGACTCGAGGCGCTGGAGGCGGGCGCGGTGATGGTGATCCCCTGGATGGTCACGTTGGCCGTGCTGCCGCCTTTGAAAACTATTTGCTGCGCCGGGGCGTTTGAAACCGTCACATTTTGGATCAGCACCCGCTGGCATGAGCTAAAATAAAGCATGTAAAGCCCGCTGTCGGCATCGCTCGCCCACCAGGGCGCACCCTGGCCGTCAATGGCCCCCGACCCGCTGATTTCGAGATCGCTCAACGAGGAACAATTCAGCAGGGGCGTTGTTCCCGACCACGTGCCGTAAGGCAGCATTCGCAGAATCGCTCCGGCGTCTATTTGCAGATTGACCTTGCTCCTCATGGTGAGCGGCCCGGTCAGATAAATGCCCGGGCCGGGAATCTCGACCGTGCCGCCGCCAGTGGCCCCGGAAGCTGCGGTGATGGCGGCATTGATGGCCGAAGCGTTGTTCGCATTGCTGGTGGCGGCGCCATATCCGGTGACCGCGTTAAAAATGTTGTTGGTATTTATGCTTGGCAACGTCGGATTGACAGCCTGCGCGTGAACCCAACCGGCAAATGCCAGCCAGGCTAGAAGGGGGATGGTTCCTCGTTTCATGAATATCATTCCACAGTGCTGTCGGACAAAAGCTCTGATTCTTAATCTACCACCCTTGTCCGCGAATGGATATGCACTTTCTCTGCACCGCGCCTTGAAAAAGAGGCACTGCGGGCCGGCGGGCGAACAAGGCTTGACTTGCCCCTGTAATCTCACAAAATTACGGCATGGCAGGACTGTTCACAATAAAGAACGAGTTCCGCTACGAAATCGTGCGCAAGATTTTCGAAGGCGGAATGGGCGTCGTTTACGAAGCGGAGCAGCACGGCACGCGCGACTTCGTCAAAAGGGTCGCCCTCAAAGTCATCCGCCAAAACTACGCCAACCAAAAACAGTTCATCGAGAATTTCATCGGCGAGGCCAAGCTGGTGGCGGACTTGATCCATACCAACATCGTCCAGACCTATCATCTGGGAGAAGCGGGCGGCCTGTATTTCATCTGCATGGAGCTGATCCACGGGGTCAACCTGGAGCAGTTTGCCCAACAACTGGCGCAGAAAGGCCGGGTGTTGCCGGTGGAATTGGCGGTCTTCATCACCAGCCGTGTGGCGCGCGGCCTGGCTTATGCCCATTCCAAGACCGACCCGGGTGGCAAATCCCTCGGCATCGTTCATCGCGATGTCAGTTTCAAAAACATCATGATCGCCTTCCCCGGCGACGTCAAACTGACCGATTTCGGCATCGCCAAAGCCCGCGGCTTTCTCCAGGACAACGAGGGGGAAGTGGTGGCGGGTAAGGCCGATTACATGAGCCCGGAGCAGGCCGATTTTCAGATTACCGACAAACGGTCCGATCTTTTTTCGACCGGGGTCGTGCTGGGCAACCTCTTGCTCGGCTACAACGTGTTCAAGGGATCCAACGCCGATGAATCCCGCGATCGCATCATGACTTTGCCCCTGCCCAATTTCAGCCAGATCAATCCGAACATTGACCAGCGCCTCAATGAGATTCTCCAACGCACCCTGGCGCGCGATTTGTCGCAACGCTACGCCACCGCGGACGAATTGCTCTATGATTTGGAGTATTACATCTACCACAAGGGCTATGGTCCCACCAACGAAACGCTGGGAAAATACATGCGCGAACTCTTCGGCCAGTCCACACCCGAGGCCGACGACAAAGGACACACCACCGTGGTGGATGCGGCGGGCCGCCGCCCTGTGCGCGTGGATTAACCGGACCGCTGGCGCCATGGCCCGCAGCCACGCTCGATGACCGCGAAACCCGGAAAAAACAAGCCCGGCCCGGTTGTGCTGGGACTCATTCAGAGCCGGTGCTCCCCCGACCCGGCGGAAAACTTTGCCCGCGCCTCGCGGCGCATCGCCCAGGCCGCCCGCCAGGGCGCGCAGATCATTTGCACCCAGGAACTGTTCCGCTCCCAGTATTTCTGCCAGGCCGAAAAGCACGAGTATTTCAAACTGGCCGAGACGATCCCCGGCCCCAGCAGCACGGCCCTCCAGCAACTGGCCCGCCGCCATAAAATTGTCCTCATCGCCTCACTTTTCGAAAAGCGCGCGGCCGGCCTCTATCACAACACCGCCGCCGTCATCGACGCCGACGGCCGGCTGCTAGGCATCTATCGCAAGATGCACATCCCGGACGACCCCCTTTACCTTGAGAAATTCTACTTTACTCCGGGCGACCTGGGCTTTCGCGCCTGGCAGACCCGCCGCGGCAAAATCGGCGTCTGCATTTGCTGGGACCAATGGTATCCGGAAGCGGCCCGCCTCACCGCCCTGCAAGGGGCCGGCATCCTGTTTTACCCCACCGCCATCGGCTGGCATCCGTCGGAGAAGCGCGAGCACGGTGTCAATCAACATTCCGCCTGGGAAACCGTCCAGCGCAGCCATGCCGTGGCCAACGGCTGCTACGTCGCCGCCGTCAACCGCGTCGGCCTGGAAAGGCCGGAAGGCGGGCCCGGCCTGGAATTCTGGGGCCAGAGCTTCGTGGCCGCTCCCTCCGGGGAAATCCTCGCCAGGGCCGCGGCGGACCGGGAAGAAATCCTGCTGGCGGAGGTGGACTTGGGTCAGGTCGATGTCTCCCGCACCCACTGGCCCTTCCTGCGCGACCGCCGCATCGACGCCTACGGCGCCTTGACCAATCGCTGGATTGATTAACCGCCGCCATGTCGAAAAAAGAACGTGCATTTCCGCAGGGACGGGTTACATGTCATTCGAATGCACAAACCGATTGATACCCGGGAGCCTTTGCAAGTCGCGGCGGAGGTGCAGGAAGCTTATTTGGAGATGTTTCCGCAAGGAGATCGGGAATTCATCCCTAAGATTTTCCAATGGGCTGGGACTTGGTTCGGCGGCAAATACCGCGATTATCAGGCCATTGACGCGCATTACCACGATCTGGAGCATACCCTGCAGGGCATTCTATGCATGGCCCGCCTCTTGCGCGCGCGCCATAAACTGGGACAGGAACCCAAACTGACGCAACGGATGTTTGAATTGGGCATGCTGGCCATTCTTCTGCATGACACGGGCTACCTCAAAAAACACGGCGACAACGAAGGGACCGGCGCAAAATACACTTTGACCCACGTCGATCGCAGCATCGATTTTGCCGGCGAACTGATGCTGTCGAAGGATTATCTCATGGAAGACGTGCTGGCCGTGCAAAACATGATTCGCTGCACCGGCGTCAACGTCAAACTGGATGCCATTCGATTCCAGAACGAGTTGGAACGCATCGTCGGCTTCAGCCTGGGCACGGCCGATTTGCTCGGGCAAATGGCGGCCGGGGATTATGTGGACAAACTGCCGGTTCTCTATTTGGAGTTCGCCGAGACGGCCAGTTACAACGCCGGCAAAATGAAAGCAGGCGGATTCTTTAGCAGCGCGGACGATCTGATGCAGAAGACGCCGCTGTTTTGGGAGAAATACGTCAAAACCAAAATCGAGCGGGAGTTTCTGGGCCTTTACCGCTTTCTCAACGATCCATATCCGGACGGGCCGAATCCCTATATGCGGCAAATTGAGGCCAACATAGCGCGACTCCGGCGCGAGCTGGCCGCCCGGGGCGGTCCGTGATTCTCGTCCTTTGTTGAACAGGCGGCCGATATTTGCATGTCGCGAGAGTACGTATTACATCCCTTTCGCCCGCCAATCCATTTGCAGATTGACTACGCGAAGGAACTTAATCCCCAGCAGCACGCCGCCGTGACCGCTCCCCCGGGCCCCGCCCTGGTCATCGCCGGGGCCGGTTCCGGCAAGACGCGTGCCCTGATCTACCGCGTCGCTTTCCTCCTCGAACAGGGCGTTCCGCCCGAGTGCATCCTGCTCCTGACCTTCACCAACAAAGCGGCCAAAGAAATGATGCGCCGCGTAACCGATTTGCTGGGGGGCGAACTCTCCAGCCTGTGGGGCGGTACTTTTCATTCCATCGCCGCCCGTGTGCTGCGCCGCCACGCCCCTCTCCTGGGTTACCGCCCCGACTTTTCCATCCTCGACCGGGAAGACTCCAAAGAAATGATCCACGCCTGCATGGTCGAGATGAACATCGATGTCAAAGCCTCTCATTTTCCAAAGGCCGACGTCCTGGCTGACATTTTTTCGCTGGCCGTGAACAAGGAGAAGCCCCTGGCCGGCGTCATCGGGGAGCAATTCGATTATTTTTCCGCCCTCGCCGCGCAAATCGCCGCCGTGCAGGAGAAATATGCCGCCCGCAAAAAAGCGGCCAATGCCATGGACTTCGACGACCTTCTCGCCCTCTGGCTCAAACTCTTGCGCGACCATGACGAAACCCGCGAAGAATATCAGCGCCGGTTCCAATTCATTCTGGTCGATGAGTACCAGGACACCAACAAAATCCAGGGCGAATTGATTGATCTCCTGGCCGCGCGCCACCAGAACGTCATGGTGGTGGGTGACGATTCCCAAAGCATCTACTCCTGGCGCGGCGCCCATTTCCTGAATATCCTGAAATTTCCCGAACGCCATCCCAAGGCCGCCGTTTATCGGATTGAAACCAACTACCGCAGCACGCCGGAAATCCTGCGCGTGGCCAATGCCGCGATTGCGGCCAACCTCAATCAATTCGACAAGGAACTGACTGCCGCGCGGCCTTCCGGCGGCAAACCGGCGGTGGTCAAATGCGCCGATGGCCGCGAGCAGTCGGCTTTCGTGACGCAACGCATCCTGCAACTGCGCGATGAAGGGCGGTCCCTCAAAAGCATCGCCGTGCTTTATCGCTCGCATTTTCATGCCCTCGAACTCCAACTCTCGCTGACCCGCCAACACATTCCTTTCAGCATCACCAGCGGCATCCGCTTCTTTGAACAAGCGCACATCAAAGACGTGGCCGCCTACCTCAAGTTCATCCTGAACCCGCGCGACGAACTCGCCTTAAAACGAATCGCCCGCCTTCTTCCAGGCGTGGGCGCAAAGGGCGCCGACAAACTCTGGAACGCCTTCCAGTCGGCTTGGAACCCTGCTCCCGAACCGGCCCCGCCCGCGGCCCGGCCCGTCCTCGCCACCGCCCTGCAAAAAATCGCGTCCGTCGCGTCCAAAAAAACCGCCGTGGCCTGGGCGCAATTGACCGCCACCATCGCGCAACTCGAAGCCCCGGACGTTCGCGGCAGCCCCTCGCGCATGATTCGAATCGTCATGGAAGCGGGCTACGATGAATACCTGGAAGCGCAATACACCAATTATCGCGATCGCCGGGAGGACATCGGGCAATTAGCCGCCTTCGCCGTGGAATTTCCGACCATGGAAGAGTTTCTCACCCAACTCGCCTTGCAAAGCGAGATTGAAGCCGAAGCCTCCGCCCTGGCGGCCAAGAATGACGATCAAGTTCGTCTCTCCACCATCCACCAGGCCAAAGGCCTCGAATTCGACGTCGTCTTCATCATCATGTTGTGCGAGGGACTGTTTCCCTCCGCCCGGTCGTCCAAAACCATTGACGGCGAAGAAGAAGAGCGGCGGCTGTTCTACGTCGCCCTGACCCGCGCCCGCGATGAATTATACTTGACCTATCCGTCGCGCCGTTCGGCCTCGTGGGATGGGGACGAAACAGCCCAGCTCCCCTCGCGGTTCCTCAAGGAATTGCCGGAGGATTTGGTCGAGCAATGGGATCTCCGCCCGCCGCAATTTTACTGATAAGATCGTGGCGACAACAGGTTGACATCATGATGGCGCCCCTTATCATCCCACCATGAAAATTCTCGGCCAGTTGGTCCTTTTGGTGTGTTGTTCCCTGACGCTTCCCGCGCAAAGCGATTTGCCGGCCATGAAACGCATCACCAGCCGCCACACCCCGGCTCACGTGGCGCTCAAAAAGTTCATGCACGGGGTCAATATCGCCAATTACCTGGAGGTGCCGCCCAGCCAGCATTGGAGTGTTCCTCACTCCGTCGTTGATCTGCAAGAAATTCGCGCCCAGGGCTTTGATCACATCCGCGTGCCCGTCGGCTGGCAGTATTACGCCGGGCCGGCGCCGGATTTCAAAATATCGGATGACATTTTTGCCAGGGCGGACGCCATCGTGACCAACGCGACCGCGCTGGGATTGAATGTCATCGTTAACATCCATGATTTCTTCGCGCTCAACACCAATCCGGCCGCTAGCACTCCCGAATTCCTCGCCATCTGGAGGCAGGTTGCCGCCCATTACGCCGCGTTGCCGGCCGTAGTCCTCTCCGATTCCCTCGACCAGCAGAAGGGCGGCATGCGGATGCGGAGCCTGGGCGGCCATCAACGGCAGGGTTGCATCGCCTTCGAACTGCTGAACGAACCCAGGCAGGCCGCTACCACAACTGTCCTGAATCCCATTTACGCCAAAGCCATCCGCGAGATCCGGCAATTCACTCCGCGTGCCACAATCTTCGTCGGCACCAGCAAATTTAACTCCCCCGACGAACTTCCCCACCTCCGGTTGCCGGACGACGATGACAACCTCATCGTTACCCTGCATTGTTACGATCCGCTGTATTTCACCCATCAAGGCGCGGACTGGGTCGCACCGGATTACACCAAAGTGACGGGCGTCCAATTTCCCGGACCTCCGAAAACTCCGCTCATGCCCGATCCCAAACTGGGATTGAGCCAGGACGCTCTGCACCGCATCAACCAATACAACACCCAGCCCACTGCGAACAACCCCTCCAGTCCCCGGGCCTTTCTCTCGAAGATTCAGCGGGCCAGGGCTTGGTCGGAGGAATATGGGCGGCCCATCCACTTTGGCGAATTTGGGGCTTACACCACCGCGGACCAGGAATCGCGCGCTCATTACTACGCGGCGATGGTGCAGGCCATGGAGGCGGCGGGTTTTGGCTGGGCGAGTTGGGATTGGAAATCCGGTTTCAATTATTGGGACACAAAAAACCAGCGACCCCTGCCCGGAATGCGCGAGGCCTTCTTCCCCGCCAACGCCCAAAAAGCCGCCCCGTAATTTTCGCGGGGTGGCGCACTGGCGTCTTCTCTTGGTCCCGCAGCCCAGTTGGTTGGAACAAGCGACTCATAATCAGTCAACACTATTGCCAGAAATCATCGGACATCATCCCGGCTTTGATTATATGGACGGACCTATATCAAGGGACATGCCTCCGCTGGAGCGTCGCCCTGCCACGGCGTGCCGGTAGGGCGACGCTCCAGCGGAGCCGTCCCAAGAGATCCGATTCATAATCTCCCATTATTACGTCCGCACATATATTAGAGTATTAAACAAGGTTAAGGGCGACAGGGGGGGGGCGGGCTGCGCCCGGCCCCCCCGCCGCCCTCTCAACCTGTCGTTCATGCCACCATTTCGGCGTCTTTGATGACCAGGCGTTTCCAGAAGGCAACAAACACTTAAAGATTGAGCGGGAAGCCATCTCGCGCCATAATGTCCGCGTCTTCTCTTGGGCCCGTAGCTCAGTTGGTTAGAGCAAGCGACTCATAATCGCTTGGTGATTGGCTCGCATCCTCTTGATTCAGATATACTTACGCAAGCGGTGTTTTTTTCTGGGCCACTTCTGGGCCACTTTTTGAGAGTGTTTTCAGAGGAACAGCCCCCGCCTCCAAAAACCGTTGGACTTCCGCCTTTGGAATTAGAATGCGCCGCAGGCCCGGCAATTTCCGCAACACCTTGCGGCGAACCAATCGCCGCACCGTTTCTGCGCAAACACCCAATTCAGTTGCGCTGCTCTTTACGTCCAGGGTCTGACATTCGGGAATGGTCGTTGTATTCATAAACTCAAGTTTCACGAGTCAACAGCCTACGACCCATTATGACTTCGTTGGTGTACCTGCCACACAATCTGTCATTTTCCGAATTGAGCGATGGATGAAGGCGAGCGGGACCGCCTTGGCGGGGTGCATTCGGCTACGGTCAGATGTATGGAGAACTGATTGGTGGGCCTGCCCGGACTCGAACCGGGAACCAAAGCATTATGAGTGCTCTGCTCTAACCAATTGAGCTACAGGCCCGCCGGGGTATGATTCCAGAAGCACCAGCAACTTTCAATAGCAGACTGAAAATGTGAATCGCCACGAATTATCGTGCTTTGAAAAACCGTCCGTGAAAATTACGGAGCCGCAGAATTGGGGGTTATACGCTCATTTTCATCCGTTGTTTCGGCCGAACGGCGTTTCTTTTGTTCTGCGTTTCAGCGTTTTTCTCCTCGCTCTCGTCAACTGACGCAGCTTCCACCTGGCTGGGGGCCTGGTTCTTGGTGAGATCAAGTTTTTCCTCAATCTCACTCTGGCGCCGGGTCAGTTCCTGAAAGCGGTCCTCGCGCTCGAATTTCGCGCCGACTTTTTCGCCAAGCTCTTTGACGCGCTTATGGGCATCGGTGATGTCCAGTTCCAACCTTTCCGCACGTTCCTCAAATCCCTGAACGGTCGCTTCCAGCGAGCGAATGGTGCCGAGAGCCGTGTCTGTAACCCGTGCGCCGTAACTGTTGCTCCCCCGCACAACCATTTCGACGGTGTTGTTGAAACCCGGACGCAGGAACAAGTCAAAACCGGCGAAGCGTCCGATTTTGATGTCGTCGCCAAACCGTGCCTTCAGTTTTTCCGCTCGGCGCATGATCAATTCGCCCGCAATGCCCCGGTTGTTGGATTCCTGTCCGTCGAGTTCAATGCGGAATTTATCCCCTGACGTGTCCTGGCGAACACCCAAGTCCTGCCGCAGATTGGGCAGGAGATAAACAACGGCGCGTCACGATCCGGTTCGCGAACGCCTCCAGTTTTCTGGGCCACTTCTGGGCCACTTTTTCGGTCGTGGGCGGTTGTGACGAGTTGCAGCCCAAGAACTCGGCGGCTTCAAAAATCGTCAGAAACCATTGATAACAATGGTGTTACTGCAATCTGTTGCAACTGACGACAACCGGCGGTTACTGCTTGCCACCCCCGGTTTTGCAAACTCATAATCGCTGGGTCCCCGGTTCAAGTCCGGGCGGGCCCACCATCCTTGCAAAATGCAAGCTGCTGCCGGGGCATTTTAAGCAAATTGCGGTTCTTAAGCCATCCCAGGCCCGCTTTTCCTCGCACCGGCTTGGCACGAACACAGCTCCATCAAAGTGAACAACGGAGGATGCTGCCTTCGATCACAACGGAACGACAATTATGGCTAAGAGAAACAATACAAAGAATGCAACCGCAGGAAAAAACTCGAGAGTTCAGACTTTCTCCTTTACCGCGCCCGCGGCGATGAGCGTGCAGTTGGTGGCCGACTTCACGCAATGGCAGAAAATGCCCGTCAGCATGCAGAAGGGCGCGGATGGCGTCTGGCGCGCCACCGTCGAAGTGGAGCCGGGCGTCCACCATTACCGGTTTTTGGTGGACGGCCAATGGCGGGACGATCCGGAATGCGCCCTGCGCGTGCCAAATCCGTTTGGCGGCCAGGATGCCGTCCGCCAAGTCGCCTAGGGAGAGAGACTGAGAGCGGCGCCCTATTCCACAAATTATTCTGAATTCGGCTTGACCCGCCGAAATGAATGAATGGAATATTTCCATTTGCCTCCCCCGAAGGGGATGCAAGCTGATAGTATATGGAATTATTATGGAATATCGCGAATTAGGACGGACGGGTTGGAAAGTCTCCGCCATCAGCTTCGGCGGCTGGGCCATCGGCAGCACTTGGGGCAGGGTGGATGACAAGGAGTCCATGGCGGCCTTGCATCGCTGCCTGGATTTGGGCGTGAATTTTTTTGACACAGCCGACGTCTATGGCGACGGCCACAGCGAACAGTTGCTGGCCCGGCTGCGCAAGGAACGGCGCGAGCCTTTCTACGTCGCCACCAAGGCCGGACGCCGTCTGCAACCTCACGAAGCAGCCGGCTACAACCGGGAAAACCTCACGGCCTTCGTCGAGCGCAGCCTTAAGAACCTGGCGGTGGAATCAATCGACTTGCTGCAACTGCATTGCCCGCCTGTCACCGTCCTCTACATGCCGGAAGTCTTCGGCATCCTGGACGATCTGACCAAAGCGGGCAAACTCCGCCACTACGGCGTCAGCGTCGAAAAAGTGGAGGAAGCCCTCATCGCGATCGAACATCCGGGGGTGCAGACAATTCAGATCATCTTCAATATGTTCCGCCAGCGCCCCGGCGAATTATTCTTCGGCGAGGCGCGCCGCCGCCGGGTTGGCATCCTGACCCGCGTGCCGCTCTCCTCCGGCATGCTCACCGGCAAGATGACCAAAGACAGCCGCTTCGAGCAGGATGACCACCGCGCCTTCAACCGCCAGGGCGCGGCTTTTGACCGGGGTGAAACTTTTTCCGGCGTGGATTACGACACAGGTTTGAAAGCGGTGGACGATCTGCGGCCGTTGGTCCCCGCCGGGGCGACCCTGGCCCAGATGGCGTTGCGGTGGATTTTGATGTTCCCGGAGGTCACATGCGCCATCCCCGGGGCCAAACGCCCGAGTCAAGTCGAAGAAAATATCGCGGCGGCGAATCTGCCGCCCTTGAGCCGCGAGACCATGGCCGGCATCACCGCGATTTACAACCGGCGCATCAAGCCTTTGGTCCAGCAACGCTGGTGACCGGCCCGGGGCTGCGCAAACCCCGCCAGTTTTCTTCGCGGCTGAAAGTTTTAGTGATAGCGATATAATTTCACACGCTGGATGCCAAACTGGTCCGGAACCAGCCGCAGATGCCGGCCTTGGTGGTCTTCGTCGCCGTTCAACCGGCGCCCGGCGACCCAGTGGCCATTTACAAACGAACCTTCCTCAATACTCGCCATCCCGGCAATGGGATCAACGGGCGATTCGGAACTGAACGTCACGATCAACCCGCTGCCAGCCACCAGGTACTCGTCCGGGCCCAGTGAGATAATCAATCCGCCAAAGCGCGGCCATGGACTTGGATGCGGATTGCGCGAACCCGCCCAAGTGTAATCATGAGAGACATTCAGGATGAAGTTGCCGAGGTGGATTTTTTGCGTCTGGTTTGCTTCATCGAGCAACACGCCGGCCATCGTTCCTTTGCCCTGGTTATCCAGAATCTCAGGCGCGAGTTGGGACAGGACATCATAGCACCGTCCGAAATCGGGCCGCTGCGCCGAAGGCTCATTCGCGCCACGCACAGGAGGCGGATCATCAATCGCAAATGGTGAAAACCCCATCGCGTCACACTGGCCAAAAGCATAAAACGGATTCGCCGTGTCCCGGATGGCCTCCGGGATGAAGAGTGGGTTGCCGGTACGATGATATTGGCCGCACCACTCGGCGAAATTCGGGAAATAGATGTCAGGCGAGAGAAAATCAATTCGCGGCGCACCGGCCCGCCAAACATCCAGCAAATGCGGCAACGGCCCACCGCTGGGATACTGGCCGGGCTTGAAATTGGGGCGGATCAAAGCGGCATTGACATACATGGGCAATGAATACTCCGCTTTGCCGCTCGCCGTCACCTGGTCCGCGTAACGGGCAAACCACCATGCCGTGAATATCTCCTCCGTTCCGATCCCCGGCCCGAAAACTTCCTCCCATGTGCCCGAGGTTTTGAAACCGGCCTTTTCCCAGACTTCACGGAATTCGGGTATCAGTGTGTCTTTGTGCGCCTGGAGATAATCCATTAATTCCTTCGGAACCGGTTTGGCAAAGGCCTGGCTGGCCGCGGCCGAGTGGTCCCGGGCTTCTGGAATCATGCCGATCTCATTTTCCACCTGAATCATGATGACCGTATGGTTTTTGTCCACGTTGCGGGTGTGTCGCATCAGCGCCGCGAAGGCGCGGGCATCGGTCTGCCAGTTTGTTTCGTTGAAAGGAGAAAGAATTTCAAGGCCGGCGCCGTCGGACTTCTGGCTGCGCGGAAACCGGCGTTGATCGGTTTTTACCCAGGCTGGCGCATAGCAGGACATGCTGTTCTTCCAACTGCCGAACCAGAGGAAAACCAAACGAAGGTTGTTGACCCGGGCGTCATGGATCAGACCGTCCACCAGCTTGAAGTCGAACCTGCCTTCTTCAGGCTCGATCAATTCCCAGGAAACCGGCGTCAGCACAGTGTTGAGATGCATCCGGGCCAAACGCGGCCAGATGGGTTTCATGTATTCCAAACTTGATGCGCTGGAATTGTGCAGCTCGCCTGCCAGGATGAGAAATGGCTTGCCGTCCACCATCAGCCGCGAGGCTGCGCGCTGTCTGTCAATATGAGGAATGACGGAAATATCGCCCGCCCGGAGCAGGGCTGTCGTGCAAATGAAAACGGCGGTCAGGCCGCGAAGCGGTATCTTCATATTCAATAGGATCAGCCAAAGGTGTCCCCGTTCCAGCCCCAGTGGCTCGCGCCCGCGTCGGTGAAGTTCAGGTAAAAGTTTTAACAGTGGCATGACCGATATCTACCACCCGGCAGCGCCACACTCAAGCACATCGGAAGAATGGAGGGAAAACAGGCTCGCTCGCCATTCGCGGCCGGCGGCAGTATATTGATGCGTGAGCAACAATGCATTGGCCGCGTCGCTGGACCGGCGCACCGTCGCCGGGACGCTTTGCCGGCCCGAAGACGGACGCATTCGTTGCGTGGCGTGCGGTCATCGCTGTCTTCTCGCGTCAGGACGGCGGGGCATCTGCAAAGTCCGCTTCAATGACGGCGGCCAATTGCGCGTGCCGTTCGGTTACGTGGCCGGCGGCCTCGCCGGCGATCCGGTGGAGAAAAAGCCATTTTTCCACGTCCATCCCGGCAGCGGCACCCTGACATTCGGAATGCTCGGGTGCGATTTTCACTGTTCCTATTGCCAGAATTGGGTCACCAGCCAGGCCTTGCGCGATGAGGCGGCGGCGGCGCCCGTCCTCGAATTAACACCCGCCCAAATCGTGAAGGCCGCCCAACGGACCGGCGCCCGGCTGATTGTGTCCAGCTACAACGAACCGCTCATCACCGCCGAATGGGCCGTCGCCGTTTTCCAGGACGCGCAACGGGCCGGTCTGCCCTGCGCCTTCGTCTCCAACGGCAATGCCACGCCCGAGGCGCTCGATTTTCTGCGCCCGTGGATTGTCGCATATAAGATTGATCTCAAGGGATTCGACGACCGGCGCTATCGCACACTGGGGGGGACACTCGAACACGCAACCGGCGGCATCCGCATGGCGCATGGGCGCGGCCTGTGGCTGGAGGTCGTCACGCTCGTGGTGCCGGGCTTCAACGACAGCGGGGAGGAGTTGCGCGCCATGGCCAAATTCCTCGTCTCGGTCAGCCCCGACATTCCCTGGCACGTCACCGCCTTCCATCCTGACTACAAAATGACCGCCGCGACGGCCACGACTGCCCGCCAGCTCATGCGCGCCGCGGAAATCGGCGTGGAGGAAGGGCTGCATTTCGTCTATGCCGGCAACCTGCCCGGCCGCGTCGGCCCGTGGGAAAACACCTTTTGTCCCCAATGCCGCACGGCGCTCGTGGAACGCGCGGGCTGCGTCATCCGGCAGTATCGCATCACCGGCGAGGGCAAGTGTCCGAAATGCCGGATGACCATTCCCGGCCTGTGGCCGGGAGGCGGGGTGGCGGAGGTGAGGCTGGGCGACGCCGCGATGGATTGGCTTTCGCGCCGGCCACGGCGGGTGCAACCCGGTGTTTGAAATCGTCTTAAGGAGGCGGTGAAAAGAGCCGATACAAGAATGTTGCGGTCTGTGCCGGATGACCGGCGCGAGCCAACGATGAAAGCAGCAGCCACCAATTGTTCCGCGCTCCCGCAGGGCGGCCTGTCGGGGTCATCTCCACGGGAGTCGCCTGCCCATGCTTGTCTGCTGCTGGACCAACTGCCGATCGGCATTTTCCAAAAGGATAAAGAGGGCCGCTACGTCTTCGTCAATTCATGGTTTTGCCGCCTCAGAAGGGCCACATTGGATGAATTCGTTGGCAAAACCCCCGATGAAGTTGCCGTCTATAGATGGAAGCCCAAAGCCCCGGATACTCCGGATAAATTGAGGGAAATCACGGTCTTTCATGAAGGCGCAAACCATCATGCCCGCATCATGGAAACCGGCCAGACCATCGAAGCGCAGGAGCATCATGTCACCCCGGATGGCAAGGAGCAGTATTTCCACGTCATTAAAGGGCCGTTAGTTGGCCCGGATGGCACGATCATCGGTTCGCAAGGCTTGCTGGTGGACATCACCGAACGCAAGCGGGCTGAAGCGCTATTGGCCAGTGAGCGCCATATGTTGCGGGCGCTGATGGATTCTTCAACGGACGCAATCTATTTCAAGGACCGCGAATCGCGCTTTATTCGTTGCAGCGCGGGCCTGGCCTCGTATTTCAGCCTGGGCGGCGCGGACGAGGCCATCGGCAAACGCGACTTTGACTTCTTCGGCGAGGAGCATGCCCGTCCGGCCTTTGAAGACGAACAGGAGATCATGCGCACGGGGCAGCCGATGATTGGCAAAACCGAGAAGGAAACTTGGCGGGACGGACATATCACTTGGGCCTTGTCCAGCAAAATGCCGCTTTATGGCGACCATGGCGAAATTGTCGGCACTTTCGGCATTTCCAAGGACATCACGGCTTTCAAGGAAGCCGAAGCCAAGGTTGAAGAGTTGCACAAGGAATTGTTGCAAACATCGCGTCAGGCCGGCATGGCCGAGGTGGCCACCAGCGTCCTGCACAACGTCGGCAACGTGCTCAACAGCGTCAACGTCTCCGCCACCCTCCTCCTGGACAGCGCCAAAAGATCCAACGTCTCCTACCTGGGCAAGGCCGTCGCGCTGCTCAATGAACACATCGCCGACCTGGCCCCCTTCCTGGCCAACGATCCCAAGGGCAGGCAGTTGCCCGGCTACTTGACTCGCGTCTCCGAGGAACTGGGCAAGGAACAGCAGCGCGCCATCACCGAGCTGGAATCCCTTCGTCAGAACATCGAACACATCAAGGAAATCGTGGCCATGCAGCAGAACTACGCCAACGTCTCCGGCGTGGTCGAGAC
>Ga0224554_1000368_pt1 | contig 38564 bp, 30 predicted proteins | sample 714S22024metaG_FD_180666 | JGI IMG/M metagenome (GOLD analysis project Ga0224554, IMG submission 180666) | Peat soil microbial communities from Stordalen Mire, Sweden - 717 S2 20-24 | ecosystem: Environmental > Terrestrial > Soil > Wetlands > Peat | place: Sweden: Norrbotten County, Stordalen... | reverse complement strand
TCGGCTCCAGGAAGGAGTTGGCGAACCGGTAGTACAGAATGTTCATGATCGCCTCCTTGCCCAGGAAGTGGTCGATGCGGAAGATCGAGTCCTCCGCAAACGCCGCGTGCGCCACGCGGTTCAGCTCGCGCGCCGACGCCAGATCGCGCCCGAACGGCTTCTCCACAATCACGCGCGCGTCCTTCGCCAGCCCCGCCGCGCCCAGCCCGCGAATCACCGTCTCAAACAGCGCCGGCGGAATCGCCAGATAGTGCGCCGGCCGCCGCGCCCCGGCGAGCGCCTGCTTGATCGCCGCAAACGTCGCCGGCTCCGTGTAGTCCCCGCTCACGTATTTAATCCGCGACAGCAACGAATCCAGCGCGCGCCGGTCGCCGTTGTTCTTCGGCCCTCCGCCCGCCGCGTGATGGACGCTGTCGGCCACGCGCCGCCGCAGCCGCTCCACGCTCCACTTCGGGAACGCCACGCCAATCACCGGCGCATTTAACTCTCCGCGCTTCTCCATCGCATACAGCGCGGGAAAGATCTGCTTATGCGCCAGGTCCCCCGTCACTCCGAAGACCACCAGCGCATCCGAACGCGATCCAGCCATCAACTCTTCTCCTTCTCGTCGCGGGTCTTCTCCAGATGCCCGCCGAACTGGTAGCGCAGCGCAGACAGCATCTTGTCCGCGAAGTCGTCCGCGCCGCGCGAGCTGAACCGCTCATACAGCGCCGCGCTCAGCACCGGTACGGGCACCGCCTCGTCGATCGCCGCGCGGATCGTCCATCGCCCCTCGCCGGAGTCCGACACATGCCCGGCGAACTTCGCCAGGTCCGGGCTATCGATCAGCGCCTGCGCCGCCAGGTCCAGCAGCCACGACGAGATCACGCTTCCCCGCCGCCACACCTCGGCGATGTCCGGCAGATTCAAGTCATATTGATAAAACTCGGGATTGCGCATCGGAGTCGTCTCCGCATCCAGCGCGGTCGCCTGCTTGCCCTCGTTGGCGTGGCGAAGAATGTTCAGCCCCTCCGCGTACGCGGCCATCATTCCGTACTCGATCCCGTTGTGGACCATCTTCACAAAGTGTCCCGCGCCGCTCGGCCCGCAGTGCAGATAGCCCTGCTCCGCCGTCCCGCTCAGCCTCTCGCGCCCCGGCGTCTGCGCAATCCCGCCCATCCCCGGAGACAGGTTGCGGAAGATCGGGTCCAGCCGTCTCACCACCTCTTTCTCGCCGCCGATCATCAGGCAGTATCCGCGGCCCGATCCCCACACTCCGCCGCTCGTTCCCGTGTCCACATAATGAATGCCCTTCGCCTTCAGCTCCGCGGCCCGCCGAATGTCGTCGTGGTAATACGAGTTCCCGCCATCGATGATGACGTCGTCGCTCTCAAGCATCGGCACCAGCTTCTTCAGCGTCTCATCCACCACCCCCGCCGGAACCATCAACCACACCGTCCGCGGCATCATTAGCGTCTTCACGAACTCCGCCAGCGACCCCGTGCCCACCGCGCCCGTCGCCTGCGCCACCGACGCCACGGCCTCCGGCGACATGTCGTAGACCACGCACCGATGCCCCGCCTGCGCCAGCCGCCGCACCATGCTCGCCCCCATCCGCCCCAGCCCAACCATTCCCAGTTCCATACCAACCCCCTGTTCTATTCTTGTTTGTCATTCCCTCTGTTTGTCATTCCCTCTGTTTGTCATTCCCGAAGGGAATCTGCTTCTTTTGTCGTTGTCTGTTCCAGATCGTCATTCTGGCAAAACTTCTCTGTCAGTCGTCATTCTGGCGAAGCCAGAATCTCCGTATTTGCCTTTGCTCGTTCTCCCTCGTCGAACACAACAATTCGATGCGCCTCTTTCTCAGATGCGCCAACGGTATCCCACGCACCGCCTCACGCACAAATCCTAAATCAAATTGTGGTTGGAAACAGGTTGGGCCCGAACGAGGGCCCGGGTTCCACCGGGACATCGCTACTCTAGACATTGTAAGAGTCGAACTCGTTCACCGCAGTCATAGGGTCTCTTAATCGTTTTCATTTGCGGAATCAGGTATCGACAGATCATCTAACTCATCCCAAGAGAGATCGCCATACTCGGCTAGGCTTCGAATTAAATTCTCTGCGTGGTCGATGACCGCTGAGCATTGGTAATCTGTGGTCTCATCGAACTCGGTACGAATGAGAGAATTTGCATGGATAAGATCGTGTCTTCTGTGATCGAAACTCTCAAGAGAGGATTTGCTCATCCTATCGACATCTGCTTCTTTTGCAAAACGACCAATGTGGCGGAGCAGCATGTCATTGCGCTTGGAAATGCTGAGATGTTTTGTTTGCGTCCCGAATTGAACTGCAGCATCCTTCATCATCTTCAGTGGATCAATGCTGTCGAGTTCTCGGAGTGTATACCTAGTTTTACAAGCTCGGTAAATATCCTGCTTCCAGGGAACAGGATCATACACTACGCAAAGCATCAAAATTCTGGTTAATACGTTGTCGAGGTGACTATGCGCGAGTATCACTGCAGAAGCTCGCATTGTAGAGGAGAGGTCATTCGCAATCGAAGAACTAGTCACCGTAACGATTGCTCTTAAGGAGGCAATCTGTTCGGTTGTGAGTGCCTCAGAATGACCGTCCCATTCTTCAACTAACGTGACTACTTTTCCGAAGCGTGCTGCCACTCGGTGTCTCGTGTATTCGTGGGCAATTGAAATGGCTTCAAGAAGTAATTGCACTCTGGATCTACTAGCTGAGTTGTCAGCAATTAGTGAAATCAGTCCTCTTTTGAATGTTTCCTTGATAGAGAGCGAGCCTTGCGGAATCTTAGTGTCACTTGGAATTGACGTCATCGTTCCGAGTCCTCTCGTCAGATAAGAATAAGAGCCTGGGCTATCGCCCAGGCTCAATGTAATGCAGAGAGATCGTAAGCCTTACGCCTGCGGAACCTCGCCTGCCGGCTTGGTCTGCGCCACGGTCCACTCCGCCGCGCCAACCTTGAAGCGCGCGAACCGCCGCACCGTGATGTTCTCGCCCAGCTTGGCCACCTTCGACGCTACAATCTGCGCGATCGTCTGCGTCTGGTCCTTGATGAACGGCTGGTCCAGCAGGCAGAACTCCTCGTAGAACTTGCCCAGCTTGCCCTCCAGAATCTTCTCGATCACCGCCGGCGGTTTGCCCGTCGCCGCGGCCTGCGCGCGGTACACGTCCTTCTCGCGCTCGATGTCCGCCGCCGTCACCTCATCGCGCCCGATGAACCGCGGGTCGGCCGCCGCAATGTGCATGGCCACGTCGCGCAGCAGCTCCTGGAAGTCGTCCGTGCGCGCCACAAAGTCCGACTCGCAGTCCAGCTCCACCAGCACGCCGATCTTCCCGCCCGCGTGGATGTACGTCCCTACCGCGCCCTCGTTGGTCGTCCGGCTGGCCTTCTTGGCCGCTGTCGCCATGCCGCGTTTGCGCAGCACCACGAACGCCGCCTCCATCTCGCCCTTCGCCTCCTGTAGAGCCTTCAGGCAGTCGCCCATCGGCGCGCCGGACTTCTCGCGCAGTTCCTTCACCTGTTTCGCATCGATCTTCACAGCTGCTTCAGTCGTCATTGTCCTCTTCTTCTCCTCGTCAACAAATCCGTAATTGAATCCCGCCTCGCGTTCAGCTCCTCACGCAGCAAGAGCGTGGAGCGGATTCTCGCCGGTCTCCACGCTCTCGTCTTGAGAAGATGAAGTCCTATGCGCCGGTCGCGATGTGTTCCGGCTCCGTCTCTACTTCGGGCTCGGTTGCAGCCGCCGGTGCCTTGCGGACATTTCCGCCCAGCACGGCATTCAGGTCGACGTTCTCGTCGTCCACTGCGTCGTCGACCGAATCCGCCGCGATGCCCGCGGACTCGTGGATCTCAGCCGCATCGATCTCGCCCTCTTCGCCCTCTTCGCCAACCAACTCCGGCGCAACCTCAACCTGCTCCACGTCCGCAATCTCAGTCTCGAACGCCTTCTCCGAAACCAGTTGCACGCCCTCGGCGGCCGAGTCCGCGATCTTCGACGTGAACAGCCGGATCGCCCTCAACGCGTCGTCGTTGCCCGGAATCACATAGTCCACCAGCGTCGGATCGCAGTTCGTATCCACCACCGCGACCACTGGAATCCCCAGCTTGCGCGCCTCCGCCACCGCTATGGCCTCGTTGTTCGAGTCCACCACAAACAGCGCGTCGGGCAGCCGCTTCATCGTCTTGATGCCCGACAGGTTCACCGACAGGTGCTTGCGTTCGCGCTCCAGCTTGATGACTTCCTTCTTGGTCAGCAGCTCGTAGCGCCCGTCGGTCGACATGTCGTCCAACTCCTGCAAGCGCTTCACCGACTTCTGCACCGTAACCCAGTTCGTCAGCAGCCCGCCCAGCCAGCGCGAGTTGATGTAAGGCATCCCGCAGCGCTTCGCCTCTTCGGCCACCGCGTCCTGCGCCTGCCGCTTGGTCCCGACAAACAGCACCAGCTTGCCCGTGCTGGTCAGCTCCGTAATGAACTTCGACGCCTCCTTGAACATCTTCAGCGTCTTCTGCAGGTCGATAATGTAAATCCCATTGCGCTCGCCGAAGATGTACTCCTTCATCTTCGGGTTCCAGCGCTTCGTCTGATGCCCGAAATGGACGCCGGCTTCGAGCAGTTCCTTCATCGTAATATTTGCCAAGTTAGCTCCTTAGTGAAGGCAGCCAGCAGTCTGTTCTAAAAAATCAGCCCTGGTGCCTGGATTTATCCCGCGTACGGGAGATTGAACTCCGTGCCCCGGACCGTCTCCAGTCCGGGGGTGATGCGAAAAAACAAATCGGCTGTTAGCTTTTAGCCATTGGCCTTTAGCTAGAAGCTAAGAGCTAACAGCTAACAGCTAAGAGCTGCTTACTACCGCTTGCTGAACTGGAACCGAGCGCGTGCGCCCTTCTGTCCGTACTTCTTGCGTTCCTTGCCGCGCGAATCGCGGGTGACCAGGCCCTCGGCCTTCAGCGTCTTGCGCAGCTCCGGGTTGAAGACCATCAGAGCGCGCGCGATTCCCAGCTTCACCGCGTCGGCCTGGCCCATCACGCCGCCGCCGCGCACCGTGGTAATCACGTCGAAGGTCTCGCCGATGTCGGCGATGCCTAGCGACCGCCGCACCGCCGCCCTCTGCTGCGCGGTCACAAAGTACACGTCGCATTCCTTCTTGTTGACGGTAAACTTCCCGCTGCCGGGACGCAGAAAAACGCGCGCAATCGACGACTTGCGCCGCCCCGTTCCGTAGTACTGAACCAAATCCGCCATGATGCTCCTTAGAACTTGCTGTGTCGGCCACTGGCCGCGCATGGGTTCACTCCCCATGCTGAAAAAATCTCTACGCGTTGCCTTCGAGCGCCACCGGCTGCTGTGCCAGGTGCGGATGGTGCGGCCCCTTGTACACCTTCAGCTTGGTCGCCATCTGACGCCCCATCTTCGACTTCGGCAGCATCCCCTTGATCGACTGCTCCACAATCGCCTCGGGGCGCCGCGCCAGCAGCTTCACAAACGACTCTTCCCGCAGCCCGCCGGGGAATCCCGTGTACCGGCGATACAGCTTCTTGTTCGCCTTCAGCCCGGTCAGCACGATCTTCTCGCAGTTCACTACAATCACGTGGTCGCCCACATCGATGTACGGCGTGTACAGCACATTGTTCTTGCCAGCCAATATCGACGCCGCCTGCGTCGAAAGCCGGCCCAGCGTCTTGCCCGCGGCGTCCAGCACAAACCACTTGCGCTGAATGTCCTTGCCGCTCGGAATTGTTGTCGTGTTATTCATAGTGCTCGCGTTACTCCCTGGTTCTGCCGTCTTCCTTGTCGTCGTTGATCGTCGCAATCGATTGCTGCAAATCGCCAATCAATCGGCGGCCAACTCCCAATCAGTCCGGCGTCGTACGGAAGAAGATGACTGCGTCCTGCGTTGTACTTCCATGCACTCCGCCAACCCTCGCGGCGGAACGCCAATCTACCAAGCTCCATGCGAACCGCCAAGCCCATCGGCGGAACGCCAATCTTCATTGCTCCAGCGCAAACGGCACTGCGAAACGCAGATCGGAGCCAAACTACAGCCCTGAGCCAAATAACAGCTCCCTGCGCAAATGCCTTACCGCCTGGAAGTCGCGCATTGCCTGTGCAAGCATTGCCTGTGGTTGTGGGGGTGCGTTCGGTGCAGCCGCTCCAGGTCTTACTGCTCCCAATCTCCGCCACGATCTGTCCCATCCTGCTCGATCGCCTGCACAAGCTCTGCCCTCAACCGGGCAAACCATGCCACAGACGTGCAGACGCGAGACTGCGCGAGCTTCCAGAATATCCCACCCCGCACCCCCGAGTCAACGCGCCGGCCGGCTCAAACCGCCATCGGAATCTATCCTGCCAGCACAGGAACAACCTTGCCCCTCTTTCGCATGGCAATCCGATGGAACGCCACCAGCAGCCCCGTCCCCACCACGATGCTCGACACCGCATCCACCGCCAGCATTCCAGCCAGCCCATGCGTCGTGTGGAAGTGCCCATCCACCGCCGTCATGTAGCTGATCGGCAGGTTCGCGCTCGCCGACAACAGCGCAAACTGGGTCGAAGCCAGCGGATTCCGTGACCCCACAATCTCGTACTCCAGCGATGTGAACGCCGTGTAGTTGATCCCAGTAAAGAAGTCGTACACCAGCACGCCCACGGCAAAGAACAGCAGCGTATGCGGCGCGCGGATCAGCCCCAGCGCCGCCGCCGCTCCACCGAACCCGCTCACCACATACACCGTCCGCCGTTGGAATCGCCCGCAAACCCATATCCCCCCCAGGCACCCCAGCGAGCAGGCAATCGCCATCCCCGGCCCATTCAGCGCCGTCACCCACCGCTCCGGCGTATGAAAGTCCGACCCCACGCCCGAAAACAGATTGGTCAGCGCGAAGCACGCCGTCGGCGATACGAAGCAGATCAGCCCCAACACGCATCCCGGCCGCCGGCACACACTGTACAGATCCCCAAAGAAGTGGCTGAACGTCTCGCGCGCTCCTCGCCTCTTCTTCTTGGGCAGCGGGATAAAGAACAGCAGCACGGTTGGCGCCATCACCGTCAGCCCCAGCAAACCTGCCGCCACCGGCGCATGCAGCGTCCGCACCAGCACCACCACCAGCGTCGCAAACAGCCCCGCCGCGCCCAGGTTCGCCACGTTGCTCGACCCGCCCACCTGCGAGTAGTGCTTGTCCTCGATCACGTCCGGCATCCATCCGCCGTGCGTATTGCCGAACATCACGATCGACGCGCACCCCGCCGTCACCACTGCGGTAAACGCCACCAGGTTCCCCGTCAGCATCGTCGATATGCCCAGGCACACAGCAGCCACTGCCGCGAACGTCAGCGCATACGCCCGCTTGCTGAACCTCATATCCAGAATGGGACACAACAGAAACGCCCAGAACGTCGGCGAGAACCCCACCGCCGAGATCTCCGCAATTCGCCCCACCGACACTCCGCGCGACCGCAACAAAATCGGCAGCGCCGTCGAGATGAACCCGTAGTAGAACCCCAGCGGCGCAATCGCCAGCCCCATCGCCCACGGTGGCAGCCGCCGCCTCATCCCCGTTTCTCCGCCCATCTCTCCACCATACCGCGCATCCCCGGAAAAAGCACTGCTCAGTGCCTTTCCCGTCGCTCATCGACACTCCTCGCTCCGCCTTGGCTCCACGAAAATGGCCCCGAACGATTCTCGCCAGGGGCCGTTTCCATCCTTCATCGACAGTCTACTTTTTCTTGGGCGCTGCTTTGTAGTTTGTCTGGACCTGTTCATTCAGCCCCGCGATAAGGCCCTTCATATCCGCTGCGTGAACACCCGTCGGCGCCAGTTGCAGATACTTGTTGCAGGCTTCCACCAGGCCCGGAGGGGCGACAAACTTCCCATCGGGCGTCTGCGTAATCAGCGGAGCCAGTCCTTGCGTCTTCAGGTAGTAAGCCTCTGCCTTGGTCGGATCGAGTGCGATCACCTTATCGGCCGCCTCCGCAATCCCGTCCACCTTGCCCGTCGTCGTGCTCGCGTTATACAGCGTCACCGCCTCATTAAAGTAGTACCTCGCTGCGCCCGTCGGGTCTGCCTGGGCCGCCGCCTCATACGCATCGCAAGCCTCCTTCAGCTTGCCCAGCCTGCCCAACGTCAGTCCAAGCTGGTTGCTGACCACCGCAGTAATATCCGCGCTGGGCTTGACGAACGATGCATTCAGGCTAAGCGCCTTCTGGTACGAGGTCACCGCGGCATTCAGTTTGTCAGGAACCGACGCGTCTGTCGCGTGGATCGCCTTCGCCGCCCTCTCCGCCGTCACCGCCTCGCCCAGTTGCGCGTCGCCAAGCGTGATCCAAAGCAGCGGCTCATCCGGCTTGATTGTCGTCGCATCCGTCATGGCCTTGATGGCCGACGCGAAGTTGCCCGCCTCCGTGTCCGCGCGCGCCTGCGTCAAAAGCGTATTCAGGGTCACGGTCTTGGAGTTCTTCGCCACTTCCTGTGCGTGGTCTTTCTTGAACTGCTCCAACTGCTTCCGTTCCGCCGAACTCAACTTGTCGATGTATTCCTTGCGCGTCATGTCGAAGTCCAACGTCTTGTCCTGGCCCGACGAAAGCGTTACCGGGAAGAAGTCCACGGAGGCCGAGCCCTGATACACAATCGCAAGGTAGTCCGCCGGCTTGATGCCAGTGCCCTTGTAGTTGCCGTTGGCGTCAAGCGGTAACGTGTATTCGAACTTCCTGTCCACTCCGCTCGAACTCACGTCCTTGGTCAACCTCACATCGCCATTGGTCACAACCAGCCCTGCTCGGTCAATCACATGCCCGTGAATGTTCGCCGTTCCCGGTGCCACAGCCGGTGCCTTTGCCTTTGCCTGCGCCATCAGCCGTCCCGGCTGCGCCAGCAAACCCAAACCCAGTAGACACACTGCCAACGCGCCCGCAATCCTAATCCCGAAATTCTTCATCGCTTTCTCCCAACCCTCTCTCATCGCACTTCAGCCGCGGCGCGACCATCTCGCGTACGCCACGGAACAAACCTTCCACGGACAACCTTGTTAAGGTTACATGCAATCACGCACCCAATTCAACTCCCAATTTCAACTCACTTCGCCTCCACGCTCTGCAGGTGGAAGGTGATCGTCCCCCAGAACAGCCGGGCCCGGATCTGCACCGGAATATGCCGCGCGTCGTCCGTGTACCAGATCCAGATGTTGCCGCGGTTCTTCACCACGCCCTCTTCGGCCGTCGGCTGCACCCGGATGGTCTGGAACGTCCCCGCCGGGGTCTTGATCTCCTCGCGCGCCTCCACCTTCATCGTCACCGTCACCGTGCGCATCGCGTCGCCCAGCGGGAACCTGACATCCTGCCCCACCGTCAGCCGCTGCGACGCCGCATAGAAGATCCCCGACAGCGAGTCCGTCACACATGCAGGAATCGACGCTGTCTGCTCCTTCTCGGTTCCCTTCACCAGGTTCTTCTCGATCTGCGTCTGCTTGCCCGTCTTCGAGTCGAATGTCAGGTCGGTCGAGACCTTTCGCCGTCCCTCCTGCACCTGCTTCCAGAAGCCCTCCGAGCACCCCGTCTTCGTATCCATCGACGACTGAAACCGGTCCACCACCGGAAACAGCAGGTTCACCGCGCCCACCGTGTCCGCCGTCGCCGTCACCTTCAACTGCTCACCCTGCTGCGCCAGATGGAAGACCGCCGTCCCTCCGGTAAACACGCGCCAGTCCACGGTAAAGGTCAGCGTCTGCCGCAAGGGAAACGCATAGCCCGCAACCGGAGGCTGCAGCGTTGGGATGGGACGCTGCACCGCTTGCCCCTGCGCCATCTGTGCCATGTGGACCGTCGCGGGCTGCACCGACTGCGCCCACGCCGCTTGGGTTCCACCCGAGGGCCCACACAGCTCTGCCAGCGTTGCCATAAGCAGCACAATGGCGAGCGCAAGCCGCGCCAACCTGAAGCTGGGGCAGAGGGCCGCGGAACGATGCAGAAGATTCAGACCAGTCAAGGGTTCGCAGCTCGCACAAGAAAGATATTTGCAACTTAGAGCATTTTTAGGAATTGCTATAAACCAATTTGTTTGTCATTCCGTACCCTGAGCGAAGTCAAAGGGGGAGGAATCTGCTTTTGCTCGCCGTGCAACGGTCTACATTATTCCCTAAAATGCTCTCAGCGTGGAAAAAACAGCAGCTTCAGCGCCAGCGCCAGATAGATGCCCGCTGCGCCCATAGCCGAATTGTACTCGTGGTGACGCCGGTAAAGCTCCGCCGAGAAGCCGCTCTTCGCTGCAACCCCATCGCCTGCCAGGACCGTATCGCCCGCCGCCAACTCCTTCGCCGCACCGGCGCCTCGCGGCAGCAGCCTCGGCACCGCGCGCGCATACGCCTCATAGCCCGCGAAGTGCTCCCTCAGATACGCCTCCTCGCTCAGGATCGTGGGAATATAGATCGCCGCAAACAGTCCCGCCAGCAGGGCCAGAATCAACCAGCTCGCCGCCGCCGCCGCAAATCCAAACGCAATCAGCATCGACCCCAGATAAAGCGGGTTCCGCGTGTGCGCGTACGGCCCGGTCGTGGTCAGCTCCGCATCCTTCTTCACATAGCCCGACGCGTACCCGCGCAGCCACAGTCCCGGCGCCACCAGAGCCAGGCTCATCGCAATCGTCTGCCAGCTCGGCCGCGCCAGCCACAGAAACAGCGCCGCGAACACAAACCCCATCGGCACCCGTATCCGCCGCGCAATCCTCTGCCAACCCGTCCGTCCGCTCACGCTCGCCCGCTCGCCTTTCGTCTACTACTCAATCTTCTCATCCGCATTGGTTGACAACCTGCAACTAACAACCTGCGACCTGCAACTGACAACCTACCCCATCATCTCCATCTCCATCGCCGCGGCCACCACCTCATCCACCCCAATCCGTAACATCCCCTCCTCAACCTCAACCACCCGCTTATGGCTGGTCGCGCTCGACGCATCGCGCAGCACCCGCGAACGCGTTCCGTAAGGCCCATTGCGCGCCGGGTCGGTCGGCCCAAAGATTGCCACCACCGGCCTCTCCAACGCCGCCGCCAGATGCAGCGGCCCGGTGTCGCCCCCCACCACCACCGCCGCCCGCCGCGTCAGCGCGATCAACTGCCCCACCGAGCAGGGCACCGCACGCGCATACCCTTCGCTTGCCTCCACCACGCGCTCCGCCTCGCGCAAGCCTGCCGGCGAGCTGTTCACCACCGAGTGCACGCCGGCCCGTCCCAACTCCGCCGCAACGAAGCCAAACCGCTCCGCCGGCCAGATCTTCGCGCTCCATCCCCCCCCCGCCGAGATCAGGCAGAATCTCTCGTCTCCCACCTCCTCGGAAGCCCACCGCTCGTCCATCTCATCCATCGGCAGCATCGCGCGCGCCGGTCGCAACTTCTCGCACACCGCCGCGCCCAGCAGCTCGCACCCCTGCTCCACCACATGCTTCGAGACCACATCCAGCTTCTGCCCATACAGCCAGCGCGCCACGCGCTCCCTCGGATTCGCCGCTCCCGCAAATACGGCAGCCCCAGCCATATGTCCCACCACCGCCGACTTCAACGACCCCTGCATGTCCACGCACACGTCGAACCGCTCGTCACGCAGCACATCGCGCAGCACATGCACCTCCGAACGCGTCTTCAGCGAGATCGGCCTCCGCTTCCACGCGCCCGCCGCCACGCTGTACCAGCGGTCAACCAGCGCGGGCACATCATGGCGTCCCTCAATCTGCTGTAGGTCGTTGGGGTCCCCGGCAATCTGCAACAGATCGCTCCAGCGCGGCTCGATCGCCCATCCGATAAACCACTCCGGGTGCAACTCGCGCAGCGCCGCCACCGCCGGCATCGCGTGCAGCACATCGCCCATCGCCCCGATCCGCACAATCAACACTCTCACCGGAGGCGCGCCTCCAGCTCGCGCACCACATCCGCCTCATCCACGAACCGCGTCGTCAGCCCCGCCACGCACACCGGCCCCACCTCGCGCAGCCGCTCCTGCATTGCGTTCGTCAACTTCACCGCATCCTTCTCCGTGGTGATAAATCCCGTCGCGCCGCACTGCCTCGCCATCGCAACCATCCGTACCACATCCACCATTGCATAGGCATGATGATCGCCGAACGCCATGATCTCCGCCAACTGGCAGCCCGCCTCCTTCAGCATCGCCCAGAATCCCTCCGGCCGCGCAATCGCGCAGAACGCCAGCGGCCTCGCCCCCGCACATCCCTCCGCAAACTGTAGCTCCCGCCGCACACTCCACACCGCCGAGCCCGCGCGCATCAGCCTGCGAACCCTCGCCTCCACGCGCTCGCGCTCCGCCTCACGCAGCACCACCACATCCGCCCGCCCGAGCGCCGCCAACCTCTCCCGCCGGTTCCCCGCCGGCAACAGCGCATCGTCTAAATCCTCCTCCGTCACCAACACCACATCCACCGCCCGCGCCAACCCCCAGTGCTGAAACCCATCATCCAGCAGATGCACCCGCCACGGCACATCAGGCAGACCTTGAAACTCGCCAGATGATGGCGCTACATCACTGACTGCGGTAAGGTCTCCCAGTTTTATCTTTCGGAGGGAGCAGGGGGCTTCAGCCCCCTGAATGAAGCCCGTTGATTCAGGGGCTTTAGCCCCGGGCCTTCTGTCAGAAGCTGCGATCAATCTTTCCTCCACAGCCTCCGCCGCCACTCCCGCCGCGAACCGTTCCGCCCCAACCCACACCGCAGCCCCCGTCCTCTGCGCAATCACCACCGGTTCATCGCCAAACCGCCGCGCCGCATCCGCCGCATCCAGATCGACCCGCTCCACGCCACGCCCCTCGCGCCCATACCCCCGCGACAGCACGTCCACCGCCCAACCCCGCTCGCGCAGCAACTCCGCCAGCGCAATCGCCACAGGAGTCTTCCCCGCCCCGCCCGCAGACAAGCTCCCCACGCTCGCCACCGGCCACTGCAGCCGCCGCACCCGCAGCCACCCCACCCGCCGCATCCAATCCCGCGCCATCAACCCCGCCGCATAGATCGGCACCAGCGGCCACCCCCACCACCGCCGCGCCCTCATCGCCGAGCCTCATCCCGCGCCATCCCCACCAGCGCCGCAACCGCCCGCCCCGTCGCTCCCTGCTGCTCCTCAAACACGCGCCGCCCGCGCTCCCCCATCGCCCGCGCCTTCTCACCATCCGTCAGCAGTTCGACCAGCGCCGTCTCCAACTCATCCTTGTCCTGCACAATGCGAATCCCATCCTCCGCGATCATCTTCCCCACCACATCGCGGAAGTTCTCAAATGAAGGCCCCATCACCACCGGCACGCCAAACTGCGCCGGTTCCAACGGATTGTGCCCTCCCCGCCGCACCAGACTCCCGCCGACAAAAGCAACATCCGCCACGCCATACACCGCCGCCAGGTCCCCAATTGTATCCAGCAGCACAATCTCCAACCGCCCAGCCGCGCGCGTCGAATAATCGGGTGCCCCATCCTTCGCTTCCTTTGCGAAGGGCGGGTTGACCTCGTTCCCATTTCTCCAATCGCTCGCCTTCATATAGCAAAACTCCATCACAGTTGCTTCTACCTCGCCAAACCGCTCAGGATGCCTTGGAGCCATCACCAGCAACGCGCCGATCTCTCGACGCACCCGCCCTTCCCACGCCTGAATCACCATCTCTTCTTCACTGAGGCTCTTATCATTCAGGCGATCCACCGTACTTCCCGCCACCACAATCGTCCGTCCCGCCGCAGCCTGCTTTATCAGCTCCGCCACCCGACTCGCCTTCGCCGCCCGCACGTCGTACTTCAGATTCCCAATCGCCCGCACCGTCTCCACGCGAGCTCCCATCGACCCCAGCCGCCGCGCGTCCTCCTCGCTCTGCGCCAAAAATAAATCCACCCGCCGCAACACATGTCCCCAAATCGCCCGCACCCGCATTCCCCGCGCATAGCTCCGATCCGAAACGCGGGCATTCACCACCGCCGCCGGCACACCCGCGCGCCCGCACTCCACCAGCATTCGCGGCCACAGCTCGCTCTCCATCAACACCAGCAGCTTCGGCTGCAAAGCCCGCAGATAACCCCGCACCGCCCACGCAAAATCCAGCGGATAATAAAACACCCTCTCCGCCCCAAACCGCTCCTTCGCCAAAGCCTGCCCCGTCGACGTCGTCGTCGAGACCACCACCACCCACCCCGCGCCCAGAGCCTCTTCCAACTCGCGCACCAGCCGAGTCGCCGCCAACACCTCACCCACGCTCACCGCATGGATCCACACCACCTGCCGCCCAGCCGACGCCGTCCGCAGCTCCGCCAGTACGCGCCCCAGCCTCTGCCCCATTCCATCGCGATAGCGCACTATCCGCACCAGCCACCACGGCGAGCACACAACCAGCGCCACCACCAGCAGCAAGCTATACAGCGCCATCCCCATAGTCTCTACGCTCTCTCCCGCAACCGCACAGCTTTACCGCCGCGCCAGCGATGATGATAATCAACCCAGCATGAGCGCGCATTACTACCCACGCAATCTACGCAAATCTCCAGCCGCATGGTTGCTCCCCATCATAGCCGTCCTTATCCTCTGCTTCACCGCCCGCGCCGCCGATCACAAATCAGCCCCGCCCACCAACTCCGCCGCCACCTACCCCGCCAACGACACCCACCCCGGCGAGCACCTCACCATCGCCGCCGACCCCTGCGACGACCCCAAGCTCTGCAGCTTCTTCCGCCTGCCTTACATCCAGCACGGCCTCCTCCCCATCCGCGTCATCCTCACCAACGACGGCGACCGCGCCCTGCAGCTCGACAACGCCCGCTTCCAGTTCATCTCCGCCGCGGGCGACACCCTCCCCGCAGCCACCGAGGATGACATCAACCGCCGCCTCTTCACCCTGAAGAGCACACAGCCCATGCGCATCCCGCTCATCCCCATCCCCATCAAGCGCACCCCCATCGACAAGCGAATCGCGCAGGACGACGACGACTTCGGCTTCCAAGGAACCATCGTCAACGCCCACTCCACCCTCGCCGGCTATCTCTTCTACGACATCAAGGGCCTCGACGATCCCGCCCTCCTCCACGCCTCGCTCTACGTCAAGATGATCCACTCCCTCGACGGCGCGCACGAACTCTTCGCCTTCACCATCCCCTTCGACAAGTGGCTCGCCGCCAACCCCAACGCCCCCTCCAACCACCCCCGCCGGTAAAGCAGTTGCTGGTTGTTGGTTGTTGGTTGTTAGTCGCTGGTTGTTAGTTGTGAGTTAATTGAAGCCGTCATCCTGAGCGAAGTCTGGCGCGCACTTTGCGACAGACGGAGTCGAAGGATCCCCGTATTTGCCTTTGTCGTTGTCGTTGTCGTTGTCTGTTTTTGCCGTCATCCTGAGCGGAGCGCGCAGCGCGCAGTCGAAGGACCCCGACGAAGCTCGCACCCGCACAACCGCCCAGCCCTTTCTCCCCATACACTGTATTTGTCTCACCTCACACCCATGCCCAACATTACGATCCGTCCCGCAGTCCCCGCCGACATCCCCGAGATCCTCGCCTTCATCCGCGAGCTGGCCACCTACGAGCGCGAACCCGAGTCAGCCCAGGCCACGCATGAAGACCTCCTCCGCGACGGTTTCGGCCCCACCCCGCGCTTCCACTGCCTCATCGCCGAGTTGTCTTCAACCAACAACCTTCTCACTCCCGCCGGCTTCGCCCTCTACTTCCACAACTACTCCACCTGGCGCGGCAACGCAGGCATCTTTCTGGAAGACCTCTTCGTCCGCCCCGCCTTCCGTGGCCGCGGCATCGGCAAGGCCCTCATCGCCGCCGTCGCCGCCATCGCCGTCGCCGAGGGCTGCTCGCGCTTCGAGTGGGCCGTCCTCGACTGGAACACTCCCGCCATCGACTTCTACACGTCCCTCGACGCCACCCCCCTCTCCGAGTGGACCACCATGCGCCTCACCGGCCCTGCCCTCGCCACCCTCGCCGCCAAAGCATAGATAGTGTGAGTCGTCATTCTGGCCTGAGCGAAGTCGAAGGCCAGAATCTCCGTATTTGTTCTTGCGGTTGTCTGTTCTTGTCGGGTGCCCCATCTTCGCGACGGCTTTATCGTCACTAAGGTGGGGCTCGCGAACCGCCCCCACCTACTCCGCGCAACGCTGCAATCCCCTATCCTGTAAACATGAAAAAGATCAAAATCATCGGCGGAGGTCTCGCCGGTCCCGAAGCCGCGCTGCAAGCCGCCGCGCTCGGCTGCGAGGTCGCGCTCTACGAGATGCGCCCGCACCGCTCGACCGAAGCCCACCAGACCGACGACTTCGCCGAACTCGTCTGCTCCAACTCCCTCAAGTCCGAGTCCGAGAACACCGCCCCCTGGCTACTCAAGCAAGAGATGCGTCGGGCCGGATCGTTCCTCCTCGCCGAAGCCGACGCCAGCGCCGTTCCCGCCGGCCACGCCCTCGCCGTCGACCGCGTCGAGTTCTCCCGCCGCGTCGCCGCCCGCATCGCATCCGAGCCGCGCATCACCATTCACCGCGAAGAGGTCACCGCGCTCAATCCCACCGAACCCGACACGCTGACCATCCTCGCCACCGGCCCGCTCACCAGCCCCGCGCTCGCCGCCGAACTCCAGCGTCTCACCGGCTCCAACCACCTCGCCTTCTACGACTCCATCTCCCCTATCGTCGACGCCACCACAATCGACAGGAACCGCGTCTTCTTCGCCGCCCGCTACGACAAAGGCACCGCCGATTACATCAACTGCCCCTTCACCATGGAAGAATACGACCGCTTCCTCGACGCCCTCACCACCGCCGAATCCGTCCCCATAAAACCCTGGGAGCAACTCCCCACCGAATCATCCGCGCTCAACCAACAACCAACAACCAGCAACCAACAACCGCATTACTTTGAGGGCTGCCTCCCCATCGAAGAGACAGCCCGCCGTGGCCGCGACACGCTCCGCTTCGGCCCCATGAAGCCGGTCGGCCTCACCGATCCCAAGACCGGCCGCTGGCCCTACGCCGTCGTCCAGCTCCGCCAGGAGAATCTTCGTGCCGACAGCTACAATCTGGTCGGCTTCCAGAACCACCTCAAGTTCGGCGAACAGGCCCGCGTCCTGCGCCTCATCCCCGGCCTGGAGAACGCCGCCTTCCTGCGCTTCGGCCAGATCCACCGCAACACCTACATCGACGCGCCCAACCTCCTCACCGAAACCCTCCAGCTCCGCGCCCACCCCTCGATCCTCATCGCCGGGCAACTCTCCGGCGTAGAGGGCTACACCGAGTCGATCGCCAGCGGCCTCCTCGCCGGACGTTACACCGCCGCCCTCGCGCGCGGCATCCAGCCCACTCCCGCCCCGCGAGCCTCCGCCAACGGCAGCCTCACCCACTACATCACCCACGCGCTCAATCCCGAAAAGAACAAGCGCTTCCAGCCCGCCAACATCACCTTCGACCTCCTCCCACCGCTGGAAGACGATCTGCGCCGCCGCATCGGAGATAAGAAAGACAAGAAGGAGCGCCACCGCCTGCAGTGCGACCGCGCCCTCGCCGCCTGGGACGCCTGGCTGAACCCACCCGCATAATTCCCTGTTCAAAATCAATTCCGCTGCTGTACTCTCATCGCACCCACTTATGCGACCACTCAGCGCAACCGAATGCATCTCTCCCGCCATGGGAAGAACCCGCGATCTCATGGGCCGTCCATTCCGCATGGGCACCTTTCTCAAGATCGCCGCCGTCGCCTTCTTCGCCGAGATGGGCGGAGGCTTGAACTCTCACATCCCAGGCCACTCCAATGGCCTGCACCAACTTCCTCCCGCCTTTCTTGCGTTCGTCGTGGCGTTCGCCGTCCTGCTTGGCCTGGTCTCGCTCGTCATCGGCCTCATCCTCTTCTACGTCGGCTCCCGCCTGCAGCTCGTCCTGCTGGAACTGGTCGCGACCCGCTACACCTTCGTGGGCCCGCTCTGGAGCAAGTACGGCAGCCGCACCTGGCGATGGATCGGCCTCAGGCTCCTCTTGCTTCTGTGCTTCCTGATTGTGCTCCTGCCCTTCATCGTCGCGGCCGTCCTCTACTGCATCCACCATGCACTCGGAATGGGCGCGTTCACTGGTGGCTTTCCCTTCTCCGGCCTGCACATCGCCCAGATTCTTCTCTTCGTCGTCGCCGCCGTGATCGTTGTGTTGGTACTCAGCGCCATCTACATGCTGGTGCATGACCTCGCCCTGCCCTTTCTCGCGCTGGAAGACCTCAGCATCTCTCAATCGCTCGCTCGCCTGCGCGCGATTCTCGCCGCGGAACCCGGCCAGGTCATCCTCTACCTCTTCCTTCGCCTCGTCCTTGGCATCGTCTTCGGCATCGCCGCCGAGATCGCCGTGGTTCTGGTTCTTCTCATCTCTCTCATCCCTCCAGGGATCGTCGGAGTCATCCTCTGGTTCTCCCTGCACCATGCAGGAACCGCCGGGACCGTCCTGCTGATCGCCTGCGCCATCTTTGGCGGACTGATCTTTCTCTGCTGGGCGGTCTGCGTCGTCATCGGCTTCATGGGAACGCTCCTCACCTTCTTCCAGGCCTACGCGCTCTACTTCCTGGGTGGCCGCTACCCCATCCTCGGCGACCTGCTCGACCGCTCCACGCCCCCACCCGCCTACGCCTACGCCGCAGCCTTCCCCCCGCCGCCTTACCAGCCCCCGCAACCCGATCCGCCGCCATCGCAACCATAGCGCAGCTCAGCCCTACCGCTGCACGCGCCCGCTCAGTTCCATCCGCACGACCCGCCGGTCCGCATCCACATACACCGTCCCCGAGAGCGGCGGATCACTGCGCCCCTGCATCATCGGCGTGTCGTACAGGAACCGCAGGTCCATAAACCGCACCGCGATCCAATCCGCCGTCCCCGCCGGAGCGCCCATCACCGCCACCGGCCCAATCTCCGTAACCACCGGCCAGCTCGACCAGTCCAGGTACACCTCGCCCAACCGGCTCCGCTTGGCCGCCAGCGTAGCCAGCGTAGTCGGTGGCTTATAAAACAAATCCTGCTCGGGGTCGGTCGCCACCGTCGAGTGCAGCGTGTCCACCGTGGCCATCTGGAAGTACCCCGGCGTCTCCACCACCGTGTGCCACCGATAAGGATTCCCCGGATAAGGACTGGCCGTCACGCGCAGCACCTGCGCAGGCAGAACCTGCGCCGCGGAATCCGGTCCGCCCGAAGAGTCCGCCGACTCCGCCAGCCCTGAGTCTATAGCCCCATAGCTCGCCGTCGACGCCAGCCGCACCGCCGCGTCATGCTCCACCTCGCGCCACCCCCACAGCCCCACCATCGCCGCCAGCGCAAAGATCGCCCAGCCCCGCCCGCGGAAGACCTCCCGCCGCGCTCCCACCTCGCCGCCCACCAGCCCGAACAGCGCCGGAGCAATCAGCGCAATCAGCAGCATCACAAACAGCACCGGCTCGAAGATGAACACAATCGATCCCGCGTACCATCGCGGATTGAACGGGAAAAATGGCCGCAACCCATAGTTGTTCGTCCAGTCCAACAGAAGGTGGCTAAGCAGCGCGATCATCACAAACCCATACAGCAGCCCCCAACGCACCGGAGCCGCCGTCAGCGGCTTCGTTTCCCCGCTCCGCTTCGCCCGCCGAACCCTCCAGCGATGCACCAGCCATACCGCGCCCAGCACAATCAACCCATCGAACGGCAACCCAACCAGCGTATGCGTGATCCCGCGATGGTGCTGAAATGCCGCAACCGGCCCGCCCGCCGCCCACAGCACATCCAGGTCCGGCGCCTCTGCCGCCAGCGTCATGGCCAGCGTCGCGTAGGCAGCCTTGCGGTTGAACCCCGCCCGCGCCAGGCAGGCTCCGGTCATCAGGTGAGTGATGGGTTCCATGCCTCTCAGCATACGGCACTTTAACTGATCGCAGATCGAATCCGATCACACTGCGAGGCAGGAGCCTTCAGCACAGCCGCTCTATAATCTTCAGCAGATGCCCTCCGAGCTCACGCCCGAGCAGCAGATCGAAGCCTTGCGCGACGAGCTGCGCCACCATGAGCATCTCTACTACGTCCTCGACGCACCCGAGCTCACCGACGCCGAGTACGACCTGCGCATGAACCGCCTGCGCGCGCTCGAAGCCGCACATCCCTCCCTCATCACCCCCGACTCGCCCACCCAGCGAGTCGGCGGCAAGCCCCGCGAAGGCTTCGTCAAGACGCCCCACTCCCGCCCCATGCTCTCGCTCGACAACGCCTACAGCGCGTCCGACCTGCGCGCCTGGGATGCTCGCCTGCGCGAGTCCCTCCCCAGCAGCGAAATCGTCCGCTACGTCTGCGAACTCAAGCTCGACGGCCTCTCGCTCGCCCTGCTCTACGCGCCCGCCCGTGACGGCTCCGCCCATCTCCAGCGCGGCCTCACTCGCGGCGACGGTGCCATCGGCGAAGACGTCACCACCAACGTCCGCACCATCCGCTCCGTCCCGCTCAGCGTCTCCGCAGCGAAGCTGGCCGCCGCAGGTCTGCCAGCCAGCTTCGAGGTGCGCGGCGAGGTCATCCTCCCCCACGCCGCCTTCCGCAAGCTCAACGAAGAGCGCGAAGCCCAGGGCCTCGCCCCCGCCGCCAATCCGCGCAACGCCGCAGCCGGAACCATCCGCACCCTCGAGCCCAACATCGTTGCCCAGCGCCGCCTCGACTTCTACGCCTACTTCCTCCTCCACGGAGAGGCAGGCTCCGCGATCTCTTCAGATAGATCCCTCCAGAGGAATCATGAGACTTTATCAACACCGGATAGCGCACTTCAGAGGGCGCGCGGAATTTCAGCCCAGCCGGATAGCGCACTTCGGAGGGAGCGTGGGGCTTTAGCCCCACGAATAGAGCCGGAGAATTCGACGGGCTTTAGCCCCGGACCGGCTGGATCATCCATCCAACAAAATGGCTTGAATTCCACCGTACTTACCCAGCCCGGCGAGACCCTCCTCGCCACGCAGTCCGCCACGCTCCAATCCCTCCGCGCCGCCGGCTTCCACGTCAACGCCCACGCCACCACCGTCGACTCCATCGACAAAGTCCTCGCCTTCATCGACAACGCCGAAGGCCTGCGCGACTCGCTCGGCTACGAGATCGACGGCGTCGTCATCAAAGTCGACTCGACCGCCCAGCAGCGCCGTCTCGGCTTCACCGGCCGCGCCCCGCGCTGGGCCATCGCCTACAAGTTCGCCGCGCGCGCCGCCATCACGCAACTCGAACACGTGGACTTCCAGGTTGGCCGCACGGGAAAAATTACCCCGGTCGCCGTGCTCACCCCCGTCCTTATCGGAGGCACCACCGTCTCCCGCGCCACGCTGCACAACGCCGATGAGATCGCCCGCCTCAACGTCCGCCTCAACGACTTCGTCCAGGTCGAGCGCGGCGGCGACGTCATCCCCAAGATCGTCCGCGTAGTCCCCCGGCCCGTAGTCCCACAGTCAGAGGAGTCGTCATTCTGGCGAAGCCGGAATCTCCGTATTTCGACGTTGTCTGTTCCTGCTTCTTCGCCGTTGCCTGTTCTTGATTGTCATTCTGAGCGCAGCGAAGAATCCCCGCATTCCGCTCGAAGCGCCGCAAATCTCCCGCACGATGCCGAAGAGATCGTCTTTCCTACCCACTGCCCCGAGTGCTCGAGCGCCCTCGTCCGCGCCTCTGGCGAGGTCGATTGGAGATGCGTCAACGCCAACTGCCCAGCCCGCCTGCGCGAGGAGCTCCTCCACTTCGCCGCGCGCAACGCCATGAACATCGAAGGCCTCGGCGACGCATTGGTGGCACAGCTCCTCGGACAGAATCCATCGATTGATCTTGCGGATGAGAGCGAAGATCAATCCGTCAGTCCGGCAATCGTCCATCTCCAGGCGAGCGCCGATTCTCCGCATGAGCCCCTGGTCCGCACCCTCTCCGATCTCTACTCTCTCCGCAAAGAAGACCTCCTCCAGCTCGACCGCATGGGCGAAAAATCCGCCCAGTCCCTGCTCGACGAGATCGAGCAGTCGAAGCAGGCAGGACTGGCGCGACTGTTGCTCGCTCTCGGCATTCGCTTCGTCGGCGAGCGCACCGCCCAACTCCTCGCCGCCCACTTCGGCTCCATGGATGAATTGATAAACGCGCCCGCCGAGAAACTGGAAGAGGTCAACGAGGTCGGTCCCCGCGTAGCTCAGGCTATCGTCGAGTTCTTCGCTGAGCAGAGAAATCGAGAGCTGATAGACAAGCTACAGGGATTGAAGGTGGGAATGACCGCCGAGAAAAAAGTCACCACCTCCATCCTCGCCGGTCTCACCTTCGTCCTCACCGGGACCCTCCCCACCCTCACCCGCGAGGCCGCCAAGGACCTCATCGAATCCGCCGGTGGCCGCGTCTCCGGCTCCATCAGCAAGAAGACCTCCTACCTCGTCGCCGGCGAAGACTCCGGCTCCAAGCTCGACCGCGCCCGCGCCCTCAACGTCCCTGTCCTCGACGAGCCCTCCCTGCGCGCGCTCCTCAACCCATCCCCGCATCCCGAGGACCCGCCCGCGCATCCTACGGTATAGTTGAATCGTATGGGTGAAAAAGTCCGCAGCGCGCGCGCAGAACCTCCCTGGAGAATTCTCCTCGCGCTCCTCTGCGTTCTTCTGGTCATTGTCCTCGGCTCCGTTCAGGTTGCGCACACCCACGCTGACAACGAAACACACGCCGACTGCGCTCTCTGCGCCGCCGCCCACATCTCCGTCCATCCCGTCCACGCACCGGCTCCCGCGCCCACCACCTCCGTCGTCGCCGTGGTCGAAGCCCTTCCGTCGTCGGTTCTCCCTCGCACTCTCTCCATCTTTGCCCTCTTCACCCGTCCCCCGCCTGCTTGTTGACATCGTTCTCGCGCAGAATCTCGTCCAACAATTCAGACAACCGATAAGGGGCACACTCATGCACACGTACATGCGACGCGGCATCGCCGCATCATTCGTCATCCTCGCCACATCGCTCTCCGTGGCCGCGCCTCGCGCCCTCGCGCAGGCTCCCTCACAGCGCCGTCCAGCGCCCGCCCGCGTCCAGTCCGCCGGAAACGCGGGAACCATCTCCGGCCTGGTCGCCGACCCCTCCGGTGCAGTCATAGCCAACGCCACCGTCACCCTCTCGAACTCCGTCAGCGGCCTCTCCCGCACCGCAACCTCAGACATCTCCGGCGCCTACACCATCACCAACATCCCCTTCAACACCTACCGCCTCACCGTCACCGCCAAGACCATGGCCCCGGCAACACAGACCGTCGATGTGCAGTCCTTCGTCCCGATCGCCCTCACCACCACGCTCGAGATCGCCTCCGCCAGCACCGTCGTCAACGTCACCACCACCAGCGGCGATCTGGTCGAAGCCGACCCCGTCGGTCACACCGACGTGGACCGCGATCTCTTCGCCAAAATCCCGCTGGAGAGCATCTCCTCATCCATCAGCTCGCTCGTAACCCTCGCCTCGCCCGGCGTCTCCGCGGACTCCAACGGTCTCTTCCACGGAATGGGAGACCACGCCTCCAACTCCTTCTCCGTCGACAACCAGCCCATCACCGACCAGCAGTCCAAGGTCTTCTCCAACCAGATTCCCATGGACTCCGTACAGTCCCTCGAAGTCATCCCCGGCGCACCCTCGGCCGAGTACGGCGGCAAGACCTCGCTGGTCATCGTCGCCACCACCCGCTCCGGTCTGGGCGAAAGCAAGCCCACCGGTGAGGTCACCGCATCCTACGGCTCCTTCGGCTCCTCCAACGTCGGCTTCGACCTGGCCACCGGCTCCGCCAGACTGGGCAACTTTATCTCCGCCAACGTCATGAACACCGGCCGCTTCCTCGATCCGCCGGAGTTCCATGCCATCCATGATCGTGGCAACGAGGAGAATCTCTTCGACCGCATCGACGTTCAGATCTCCAACGCCAACTCCGTCCACCTGAACCTCAACTACACCCGCTCCTGGTTCCAGACCCCCAACTCCTACGACAGCCAGTACGCCACACAGTGGCCCACTAACTCCTCAGGCGTAGCCATCGGTCCCAACAATCTCCCCGTTGGCTCTTCAGATCAGCGCGCGCAGATTCAGACCGTCAACATCGCCCCCAGCTACACCCACATCATCAACACCTCCACCGTCCTCAACGCCGGATACTTCTTCCGCCGCGACGGCTTCAACTACTACCCCAGCAAGAACCCCTTCGCCGACCTGGGCGCGCCCGACCTCCAGCAGGAGTCTCTCGCCCAGCAGCGCTCGCTGGCCAACACCGGCCTCCACTCCGACCTCACCTACACCCACGGCGGCAACAACATCAAGGCCGGCCTCAACTACGCCCAGACCTTCCTCAACGAGAACTTCCAGCTCGGCATCGTCGATCCCAACCTCGTCCCCGGCCTGGGATGCCAGAACGCCAACGGCTCGCCCATCCCCGGAACCGCCTGCGCAACCCTCCAACCCTACGACCTCACGGAAGGCGGCGGCGATTACGCCTTTCACGGACACACCGACGTCAAGGAGTTCGCCGCCTACGCCCAGGACGCCATCACCTTCGGCCCCTGGACCGGAAACCTCGGCCTCCGTTTCGACCAGTACAACGGCCTTGTCGTCGCCAACCAGGTCGAGCCGCGACTCGCCCTCAGTTATAAGGTCAAAGCCTCCGGCACCGTCCTGCGCGCCTCTTACGCCCGCTCGCTCGAGTCCCCCTTCAACGAGAACCTCGTCCTCGCCAGCGAAGGATGCAATTACGCGGTGATTGCCGCGCTCATCCCCTGCACCAACGCACCCAACCGCCCCGGCTACCGCAACAACTTCCACGCCGGCTTCGAGCAGTCCCTATCCCGCTACGCCGTCCTCTCCGCCGACTACGTCTGGATGTACACCCACACCGGGTACGACTTCTCCGTCCTCGGCGCCACCCCCATCTTCTTCCCTGTCGGATGGCACAACGCCAAGGTCCCCGGCTTCGACGGCCGCTTGGACATCCCTGCCATCCACAACTTCACCGCGCAAGTCGTCTTCTCCTCCGTCGCCGCCCGCTTCTTCACCCCGCAGACCAGCGGCCTCGGAACCACCGTGCAGTCGGGCCAGACCGCGGCCTACACCCCCTTCCGCATCGACCACGACGAGAAGTTCAACCAGACAACCCACGCCCAGTACCAGCTCGGCAAGCGCGGGCCCTACGTCGGCTTCAACTGGCGTTACGACTCCGGCCTCGTCGCAGGCTCCGCGCCCTGCTACGGCTCGCTCGCCTCCAACGACTGCCCGCAATCCACCACCCTCAACGGCCAGCCCGCCGTCCTGCTTCAGGACGCCACAGGCGTAGGCTTAACCGCCGATCAGGAGGCCCAGGCCGGCTTCGCCTGCAACGGCGTCCGAGCCACTCTCGGCCATCCCCTGCCCAGCGCCTGCCTCGTCTCGCAGTTCACCTCATCGCTCATCAGCATCCCGGCACCCAACGCCCAGAACGACGACCACAACCCCGCACGCATCGCTCCCCGCAGCCTCTTCGATCTCTCCTTCGGCGAAGACAACCTCCTCCGCCGCAAGTCCGCCGACAAGCGCACACTCTCCGCCTCGCTCACCATCGTCAACCTCACCAATAAATACGCCCTCTACAACTTCCTCTCCACCTTCTCCGGCACGCACTTCGTCAGCCCCCGCTCCCTCACCGCCCAGCTCGCCTACCACTTCTAGCCCACGTCCTTGCTTCCCCTACCCCAACACTCCGTCATCCCGACCGGAGCGCGTAGCGCGCAGTGGAGGGACCCCCGCATTTCGCTTTTGCTCTTGCTGTTGCCTGTTCTTTGTTTGTCATCCCGCAATTTTTGTTTGTCATCCCGCACCCTGAGCGAAGTCGAAGGGGGGAGGGATCTGCTTCTGCCTTTGTTTGTTCTTGCCCTCCACTTCTAGCCCGATATGGCTATAATAGCCATATCGAGGCAGCCCGCCATGCGAACCGTCAACATCGCCGTCCTCAAGAACCAGCTCAGCAAGTACATCACCTATGCCAAGGCCGGGGAGACCATCACCATCCGCGACCGCAACACCGCCGTCGCGCAGATCATCCCCTTCCCCCACAATGACGGCATCTCCGACGAAGAGCGCCAACTCGTCGCCGATGGCATCCTGCGGTTGCCCGAAAAGCCCTGGGACATCAAGGCCTTCGACCATCTCCCGATGCCGAAGGTCGAGGGCAACGCTCTCACTCAGGCCCTTCTCGATGAGCGGGAGGAGGGCCGTTGAGCAGCAAAACCTCCGCCTTCTGGGACACCAGCGCACTCAATCCGTTACTTGTGAGTGAGCCAACCAGTCCGTGGGCCCGAGAGATGGCTACTCAATTTAATCCAGTCGTCTGGTGGGCTACACCGGTGGAGATTCATAGCGCAATCGCCCGCGTCCATCGCAATGGCCGCCTCGACGACCTGGCGAGAAAGCTCGCCTTGAACCGCCTCGCGGAGATGCGGCGAGACTGGTTGGACATCCTCCCCAGCGACACCGTTCGCGATCAAGCCCAGGCACTCCTCGGCCTCTACCCCTTGCGCGCTGCCGACAGCCTCCAGCTCGCCGCCGCCCTCGCCTGGTGCCGCAACCGCCCTACAGGCCGCAACTTCCTCTGCGCCGATACCCGCCTCGCCGAAGCCGCCACCGCCGCAGGCTTCACCGTCCTCCGCCCCTGATCGCTTATCTGTACCAGCACTCAGCAGCATCCGCACGCATGGCCCTGCCACGCCGTCCGGCCCTCTTTGATCAGGAGGGGGATGGCTGCCAACGCGGCCAGCGAATCGAACCACGCAATATGAAATGCCGCATTGATTGTGAGGCCGACCAGCGCGATCAGCGCCAGGTACGCGCACGTCGCGGACTGCACGGCATCGGCTGCCAGCGCCGCGTTCCCGCTGCGTCGCGCCTCGCGGCGCTTCAGCCCAGCCAGAACAGGCATCGCGATCAGCGCAGCCAGCGTGATTCCAATCCCCGCGCGACTCGTCTCAGGCCGCCATCGCAGCGCGAATGAAGAAACCGTAACCGCCGCAACCACCAAGGCCAGCACAAACAGCAGAGCGCCGGCCGTACGCCCAGCCCTCCGCTCCGAGATCGACATCCCAGGAATCCACTGCAAGATCACAACCGAGGCCGACAGCAGCTCCACCAGGCTGTCCGAGCCGAAGGCCAGCATCACCGGACTGTGCGCCGTTGCCGCCGCATACGCAGAGACGCCCAACTCCACCAGCATCCATGCCAGCGTGACGCCCTGCAACCACAGCACCGCTGCACTCGGCTTCGCAGCTCTCGCCGCATCAGCCTTCGCCGGCTCAACCCCGATCTGTACGAACTCTGCCATCTCGCTCCAGATATGATCTCAGGCTACTCATTAGAGTCGTAAGTTAAGCAACCCGGCAGATCAGGCACTTCAGGTAGCTCGTCTCCGGCAGCGTCAGAATCGCCGGATGGTCCGGCGCGGCCCCGTGCATCTCCAGCAACTGCACCCGCCGCCCAGCGTCCTCCGCCGCCGCCCGCACCACCCCGCTGAACTCCTCCATCCCCACATGGTGCGAGCAGGAGCAAGTCACCAGCGTCCCGCCCCCATCTCCTGAGCCGGCCAGCATCTTCATCGCGCGCAGGTTCAGCTCCTTGTATCCTCGCATCGCGCCCTCCGCAGCACGCTTCGTCTTGGCAAACGCCGGAGGATCGAGAACGATAGTGTCGAATCGCTCGCCTGCCTCCGAATAATCCCGCATCAACTCAAACGCATCCGCCTCAATCCAATCTACTTGCGCCGATGTCCCCGTATTCAGCGCCAGATTCCGGTCCGCAACCTCCAACGCCGCGCGGCTGGCATCCACTCCCGTCACCCGCTCGCACACCCGCGCCAGATGCAGCGCAAACCCGCCCTGATAGGTACACACATCGAGAGCGCGGCCCCGCGCCCACTTCGCCGCAGCCGCATAGTTCAGCCGCTGGTCCAGAAACGCCCCGGTCTTCTGCCCCGCCGTCGCGTCGAAGTGAAACCGCACCCCATTGATCGCAAACACCGTCTGCAACGCCGCCTCCGAACCCGCCCGCACGAACAGCGGCCCTTCCGGCGCAGCCGCCAGCAGCTCCAGCTCGCGAACCCGCGCGTCCGGCCGCTCCACCACCGTCCGCACCCACTCCTGCTCTGCCAACACCTCCGCCAGCACCGCGCGCACATCGTCCTGCGCCGTTCCCTGCGTCAGCAACTGCACCACCACCAGCTCGCCGTAGCGATCCATCACAATCCCCGGCAGCTCGTCCGCCTCCGAGAACGCCAGCCGGCAAGCGTTCGTCTCATCCCCCGAGAACGCCTCCGGAGCCACTCGCTCCCGCAGCCGAATCGCCGCCCTCGCCCGCTCCCTCACATCATCGAGATACTCCTCGCGCCCCACTCCCGCCTGCCGCGACACAATCCTCAGCGCAATCTCCGACGCATCGCTATACAACGCCGTCCCCAGCGGAACCCCGCGCCCATCCACCACGCTCGCCAGCGCCCCGCCCGCCAACTCCGCAGGCTGCATCCGTTCCACGTCCGACCGGTACACCCACATGTACCCCGCCCTCACCCGCTCCGCAGCCCGTCGCGTAATCCCCGCTACCGCTCCCGTCGCACTCGCCTCAAAGGTCATTCCTCATCCTCGCACAGCCCGCCGCGCCTTATACCGCCGCATCCACAAACAGCGAACCCGCGTCGAGAAGCCGGCGCGGGTCGTCGTGAATGATCTTCCCTTGAATCGTAGTTCTCTATCAGAGCGTACAGCTATACCTTCCCGTGTCTGCGCCGCATAAGAACCACCGCGCCGAACAGTCCGGTTCCCAGCAGGACCAGGCTGGTTGGTTCCGGTGCGGACGCGGAAGGAGGCGGGTCCGTCATGAATATCTGAGGCTCGCTGCCAGGGGCGTAGTCGCCGACAGGGATGTACGCGACATCATTCGCAAAGTCGCTGGAGGGTAGTGTGGGAGCGATGCTCAAGGCCTGCGCGGCCAAGGCCTGAGCATTTGCGTCGAGGGCGCCATCCGTATTGGCGTACGTGAGCGATGGATCCATGATGCTCCAGATGGCGAACTGAACATCGGCCGTCTGTTGGTTCCAGTCCGTGGCGGGGTACTCGTTGTAAAGGTACGCGTCCGCAAGAAAGTTCAACCCAGACTCGCCGTCGATGGTGTCGCTGGGGGAGATGGACGACACACTGATGCCTTCCACTTCCCAGGGCTGACCGAAGCTGACGCCGCGATCATAATTCAGGCAGGACATATCGACGATATTGCTGCCGTATGGGCCTGTATACACGAATATGTAAGGATAGACGAACTCGTAGTCTTCGGCTTGGCCGCTGAACCCGATGAAATCGAGCGTGTCAGCAAAGCTGACTCGTGAGACGAGCAAGACGAGGGAGACGATCAACGCAACTACGATATTCTTTAATCGCATGGTGAAGCTCCTGGGGATCAAATTGCAATTGAATGCAGTAAATCAGTGGTCTAAGGTCTAAACAATCTGTTGGTAAAGAACTGCCGTCTCTTGGGCCTTTCTGTATCGAAAAACTGTGACGTTTCGCGTCAGTCCAACGATCAGTCACAACCAGCAAACAGAAATCTTGAATCCCCTTATGCTGTAAATATAGAGAATTCCTTGCCTCTTAGGAAGCAATTAATGGTAATCAAACCATTATGTTGCAGTCCATTGGGAACTGGTTACTCGCGGGCGATGGGCCAAGTTACCTTCGAGTGGCATCGTCTCTCTTCCATCCGCAACCACGCCAGTCCGATGATGGCCTCTCATCGCTGCGTCCTCCCGCCCCATCTCGAGTTTGGCTGGGAACTCCTGCTTATACAGACGGCGATCGGGGCGGAAAGTTGCGACCGCAACCTGAATATTTTCCGCCGCATCCCGCAACAGGCTTTCATGGCAGGAGATCCGCCTGCCTGCCCGCAGACGCTCCGCAGCCCGCCGCGTAATTGAGGCCGCCACTCACTCGCATCGAAGATCATTCCCGGCCCTCATACCGCGGAATGCTGCAAGCGGCCGGCGAGCAGGTTTCCGCGCTGCGGTCCTCCGATCTGCATTACAGACAGCGGGCCCGCGTCGAGTTGCCGGCGCGGGCCCATAGTGGAAAACGTCCCCGTTGAATCGAAGTTCCCTGCCAGAATTGCGGCTAAGCCGTCGCGTGCTTGCGGCGCATCAGGCCGACCATCCCCAGCAGTCCGGTGCCCAGCAGAATCAGGCTGCTTGGCTCAGGCGTGACTCCGACCGCGGAAGGAATTGGGTCTGTCATGAACAGCTGTGGCTCGCCGCCGTTGGGATAGCTATCGCTGGGGACGAACACCTCGTCATTTGCGTAGGAACTGGAGGACTGATTGGGAGCTGCGAGGAGCGCCGCTGCGGCCAGGGTCTTGGCATTTGCGTCGTAGCCGCTCTCACTCGCAACGTCCGTGGGATCCATGATGCTCCAGATGGCGAACTGGAGGTCGGAGGTCAGTTGCGCGTTCCCGATCGCGGCGGCGTACTCGTTATAGAGGTACGCATCGGCAATAATGTCCGCCCCACTCTCGCCGTCGATGGTGGCCGTGGAACTGATGGACGCGACGCTGACCGGGTTCGCGTTCCACGACTGCCCGATGCTGACTTCGCGGTTGAAGTTCAGGCACGACATATCGACCAGCGTGCTGGTGCCGCCCGGGCCTGTAATCGTGAAGAGGTAGGGGTCGATGTAGAAGCCATCGGTGCTGTTCCCGCCCACGCCGCTCATCGTGAGGGAGTCGGCAAAGCTGACACGAGAAATCATGCAGACGAGGGAGAGGGTCAGGAAAACTACGGCAGTCTTCAATCGCATGGTGGAACTCCTGGGGACCGTACTATAACCAAATGCAGCAATTTGTGGCTGAAACGTTCTATTGACTTGAACTGGCTTTATCGGGTCATCGCCGTGCTGGATATTTTTTCGATTCGCTTCAGATTCGCAAGCCGTCATATCCAGCAATCGGAAATGCCTCAATCCCATACCCCATAATATAGGAGATGATTCGCCTCATAGGAAGCATTAAAATGGTAATCAAACCATTATGTTTCTGCCCACTGGGAATCGGTTACTCGCGGGCAATGACTCAAGTTACTTTCGGTCTGCAACGTAATTTGGTCCTCATCATCTACTCGCACAGAATCTCCCGCGCGCATTCGCATTCTTGCTGCGTGTGCAGCAGGATGCTGGCAAATCCTGTCCAATAAACTCTCCGATCTGCGCGGTTGACGGCAGCACCGCGGAAGAAAAACCGGCAACCCGGCAAGCCACCGCAACCAGGTCCGCATCAGATGCAATTGAGCAGGACGCGTTCTTCGCAGTGCGCTCATTATCGAGTGCCGCTGGCAGTCTCATGCAGGGCCGGAGGGCCTCGCAAGTGCCCGCACGCAGGCAAGCAGCCGAACGCAAAGTTGCGGTCCATGCCTTGACAGCCGCTCCCGGCACACGCGGCAGATTATTCGCGAGCGGTCGCGTCCTTTCAGCGTTTCTGCCCGTCTGTATCAATAGGTTCCAGCCAAACTTGCGATGGGGTTTAAGGAATCTCTGAATAAGACCCCGTTTTGAAAGGGCGGGAATTTAGTCCCGCCGCAAGCGGCCTATTTTCAATGCGGCTTTAGCCGCCGAGGGAATCTCGAGCACTTGTGCAGACCTACCTTAGGTGGCAAGCGAATGCTCCGCCGTTGATGTTGATTGCCGATGCTTCACAGCCGGTCGCAACTCAGTTTTAGTTCTGTCAGGGGAGCGTGTTTTGTGCGGCGAGTCAATGCGGTGATGCGATTTGCGTTGGTGGCAGTCGGTGCGGCGGTCCTGGCCGGGACCGGTAATTTTGGCGCAACAGCTCGGGCTCGGGCACAGACTGCAACGGCTCCTGTTGCGCAGGCCCCGGTTGCGCAGACTCAGACCGCTCCCTCTGCTCAGGCGCCGGCTGCAACAGTCCCGCTCACGCAATCCCCCGCGGATGCGCCGGTGCCCGCTGCCGAGGCAGCTGCACCGGCTTTGCCCTCCGAGCCCCAGGGTGGAACCATCCAGGGCACAGTGAAGGCCAGCGGAGTTCCCCTCCCCGGCGTCGCGGTCACGGCAACCAACACACTTACCGGCAAGAAGTACGCGACCTCAACAGGCATCGACGGCGCCTTTCAGATGACCGTCCCGCGCAACGGCCGCTACGTCGTCAAGACCGACCTCACCGGCTTCGCCTCCATCACCGAGGAGGTCGTGGTGAACGCCTCCAGCCAGAACGGCGGCCTGCCCACCGAGACCGCCGAGTTTAAGGTTGACCTTGCCTCGCGTGTCACGCAGCAGCCGGTGCAGACGGCCACAACGACCACCGGCGCGGCCTCAGGCAGACACGCACCCGCCGCCGGAGCAGGCCGCACCGCAACGTACGCCGCCGGCGCGGTCGCGCGCGTAGGTCGTGGCACGCAGGCTCTGGCAGTCCAGGGCAATAACGATTCAGCCCAGACGGACGCAAGCACCGGGGAGACAAACAGCGACACGCTTCTTCCGTCGCTCGGCGCCGTGGCCAGCGATGGTTCATCGGCCTCCGCGAATGAGTCCATCGCGGTCACCGGAGTGCAGGGCCAGACCAACGGCCTCGCCGGATTCAGCGAGGACGACCTGCGCAACCGCATTCAAGACATGCAGCGCAATGGCTTCGCCAATAGCGACATCGCCTCGACCCTGAGCGGCGTCATGCAGACCGGAACCTTCGGCCCAGGTGGCCCCGGAGGCGGCGGACCAGGCGGAGGTGGTCCCGGCGGAGGATTTGGCGGTCCCGGCGGCGGAGGTCCAGGCGGAGGCGGTCCGGGAGGTGGTGGTCCAGGAGGTGGATTTGGCGGAGGCGGCGGGCGCGGTGGAGGCGGGTTCAACGGCTTCGGCGGCGGCTTCCGCGGACAGAACCCCAACGCATGGCATGGCACCTTCGCCTACACCGGGGCCAACAGCGCGCTCAATGCGGACAGCCGTTCCTTCACCGGAACGCCCATCGTCAAGCCGCAGTCGGACCGCAACACGCTGATCGCCAGCTTCACTGGAACGCCCTACATCCCCGGCTGGATCAAGGCCAATCCCAAGCAGTTCCTCTTCCTCAGCGTGCAGGAGACGCGCAACTCCAGTCCCTCAACAGTCCAGAACATCGTGCCCACTCTGGCGCAGCGCCTTGGCGACCTCACCCCGGCATACCAGGCCCAGCCAACCTATGGCATCCCCGTCTATGACCCGAATACCGGCAAGCCCTACGGCAACACGGGCTGCGATCCCAATATTCTCAACTACGATGCCTCTCCATCGATGTGCATCCCTGTTTCCGAGCTCAACCCCGCCGCGCTGGCGCTGATCAAAACCTACTATCCGCTGCCCAACATCACGCCAAACTCTCTCTACGACAACTATCAGGCCAACTTCCCCGGCTCCTCGCACTCCTCGCAGCTCTCCGCGCGTTACAACCGCAGCTTCGGCGCCGCGCCAACGCGCGGAGGGCGAGGCGGCTTTGGTGGCGGAGGAGCCAGAGGGCAGAACCGCAACGCCCCACCCACTCTGCGCCAGAGCATCGCAGAGAACTTCGCCTACTCCCACTCGGCCAGCGCAAACTCCAACTTCTCGCCCCTGCTCGGTGGCTCCTCCGCAACCAACGGATACAGCCTCTCCAGCGCATACACCGTCGGCTACGGACGCATCAACAGCTCCGCCACCCTCAGTTGGAGCCGCTCCTCCAGCAACACCACCAACTACTTCACCAACGGCCCCGTCAATCCCGCATTGCAGGCCGGGTCCGGGATCGAAGTCGGCAATCCCTCCATCTATGGCAACCCCTTCTACTACGGCGTCCCGTCGATCAGCATGTCCGGAGTCACCGGAGTCGCCGGTCTCAGCGACACCACCCCCAGCAGCTCCATCGCCCAGACCATCAGCTTCTCCGACTTCGTCAGCTACACCCACAAGCGCCACAACATGCGTTTCGGCCTGGACTTCCATCGCATCCACAACGACTCCATCGGTGGCACCAACGTCCTCGGCTCCTTCACCTTCTCCGGATTCGTCACCCAGGAAGCCGCACTGCCAACCTGCGTGACAAACAACAATCCGATCAGTCCCGCCAATCCGAACCCCACCTGCGCAAACGGCTCCTCGGTCGCCGACTTCCTCATCGGCCAGCCGCAGCAGTCCAAGATCACCGCCAGCCCCAACAAGATCTACCTCCGCGGCAACTCATGGAACTGGTACGCGCAGGATGACTGGCGCGCAAAATCCAACTTCACCGTCAGCTACGGCCTGCGATGGGAGTACTTCTCGCCCTACTCGGAGAAGGACGACCGCATGGTCAATCTCCAACTCACCGGCAGCGGCACCACTCTTGCTATCCAGAACGTCTGCCCCAACCCCACCACTGGATGCCAACTGACTGCCGGCCAATTCGGCACGCCCGCCTCGCTGGTCAACCCGGACAAGTCCATGTACTCCCCGCGTTTCGCCATCGCCTGGACGCCCAAGTCCAAGTGGACCAAGAACACGGTCATCCGCTCCGGCTACGGCATCAACTACAACACCGGCGCGTACTCCAGCTTTGCCAGGAATCTTTCCTTCCAGCAGCCCTTCGCCACCACCCAGACCAACACCCTCAGCAGCGCCGGCAGCCCCACCAACTGCACCCAGGCAAACATGTCGTGGAACACGGTCTACCAGAACTCCACAGGCTTCAACTGCTCCAACCAGGCCACTCAGAGCAACTATGGCGTCAATCCCAACTACCGCCTCGGCATGGTGCAGGCCTACAACCTCGGCATCCAGCGCACCCTCCCCCAGGGCATCGTCCTCAACATCGACTACATCGGAGCCTACGCCGGCAATCTCGACATCGTACGCGTGCCCAACCGCAATGCCACCGGCATCTCCAACCCCTCTTCCGTCCAGTTCAACTACGAGGACTCGCTCGGCTACCAGCGTTCCAACGCGCTGTCTGTCAGCGCCCGCGAGCGCATGCACAAGGGCATCTCGCTGCAGGCCGCCTACACCTACTCCCACTCCATCGACGACGCCAGTTCGGTCGGCGGCAGCGGTGGTTACACCGCGCAGAACGACCTCGATCTCGCCGCCGAGGAGAGCAACTCCAGCTTCGACCATCGCCAGTCGTTCAACGTTGGCTTCATCCTCGAGCCGCCCTTCGGCTCCAACCGCGCCTTCCTCAACAAGGGCGGCATCTGGGCGCAGATCCTCGACGGATATTCGATCAGCGGCAGCTTCACCACCTCCACCGGTGGCTACGCCTCGCCGCAGTACACCGGAACCACCGCCGAGCTTGAAGTGGGCGCAAATTACCTGCGTCCCAACCGCGTAACGGGCCAGACCATCAAGGGCGCGGGCTCGCGCACCGCGTGGTTCAACACCGCCGCCTTTTCCGCGCCGGCCGCCGGAACCTACGGCACCGCCGCGCGCAACTCCATCGAACTTCCCGGCACGCTCACCGTCAACGGCTCGCTCTCGCGCACCGTCAACTTCGGCGGAACGCGCAGCTTCGAGGCCCGCATCACCGCAAACAACGCCTTGAACACCGTGCAATATGGGAGCGTGAACACCACGCTCAACTCCTCCAGCTTCGGCCAGGTCAACGGCGCCGCGGCTATGCGCTCGTTCAACTACATCGCGCGCTTCCGCTTCTAGCCACAACAATAACCGTCATTCTGGCGCAGCTACCATGAGGTCGTCATTCTGGCGCAGCCAGAATCTCAGTATTTGTCCTTCGGACCGGCGGTTCATCTCAGGAATATCGGTCGGATCATTCATCGGCAGAAAGTAATTGTGGAGGATCAGCAATGCGACAAGCGATAGCGGCGGTTTTGGTGGCAGCAATGGCAGTTTCGCCGGCGGGGATGCCCCTCTCGGCCATGGCGCAGACCGCCGTGGTAAAGCAATCCTCGGTTGGCACACTCAAGGTCCGCGCCGAGACGGTCCTCACCAACGTCGTCGTGCGCGACAAAAAAACCGGCGCCGTCATCAAGGGCCTCAAGCAGTCCGACTTCACCGTCTCCGAGGACAAGAAGCCGCAGCGCATCATCAGCTTCGACTACCAGAATGTAGATGAGGCCGTCACTCTCGTCGAATCCACCACCGTCTCCGGCTCGACCGCCGCCAAGAAAAAATCCATCGCTGACCTCATCAACAACGACTTCGCCGCCGCGCCCGACGAACTGAAAGATCGCCGCCTCATCGTCATGTTCTTCGACCTCAGCAGCATGCAGCCCGAAGACATCACCCGCGCCGTCGACTCCGCCAAGAACTACATCAACACCCAGATGGCGCCAGCCGACCTGGTTGCCCTCGTCTCGCTCGTCTCCAGTCTCAGCATGGACCAGGACTTCACCAACGACAAATCCGCCCTCCTCGCTGCCGTCAGCAAGTACGATCCCTCCGACAGCTCCGGCTACGCCCTGGGCAACGAGGGCACCGACACCTCCTCTTCCTCCGACGACTCCTCCAGCTTCACCGCCGACGACAGCGAGTTCAACGCGCTCAACACAGACCGCCAGCTCTTCGCCATCCGCACCATCTGCAAGTCCATCGAAAAAGTCGAGCAGAAGAAAAGCATGATGTACTTCTCCGGCGGCCTCACCAAGCAGGGCATCGAGAACGAAGCCAGCCTTCGCGCGGCCACCAACGAGTGCGTCAAGTCCAACACCGCCATGTACGCTGTCGACACCCGCGGCCTGCAGGCCCTCAACCCCGTCGGAGACGCCTCCACCGGCAGCCAGCGCGGCACCGGAGCATACAGCGGCGCGTCCATGCAGTCCCAGCTCAGCTCCAACTTTAGCTCGCAGGAGACCCTCGGAACCCTCGCCAGCGACACCGGAGGCAAGCTCTTCGTCGACTCCAACGACTTCGGCCCAGCCTTCCAGCAGGTGCAGCGCGACAGCGAGGCCTACTACATCGTCGGCTACCGCTCCACCAATCCCAGACGCGACGGCACCTATCGCCACCTCACCATCACGCTGCTGAACCATCCCGATGCGAAGCTCGAGTACCGCCCCGGCTACTACGCGCCCGCCGACTTCCAGCACGCCAAGTCCGAGGACCGCGAGCTCGCCCTCTCCGAGCAGATGCGCAGCGAGCTTCCCGCCACCGACGTCGCCGTCTACCTGCAGGCCTTCTTCTTCCGCCTGGCCGAAGGCAAGTTCTACATCCCCATCTCGCTCGTCATCCCCGGCTCGCAGATCAACGCCGTCACCGTCAAGGACAAGGACAAGGCCACCATCGACATCCTCGGCCAGGTCAAGGACGCAGCCGGAATCGCCGTCGGCCAGGTCCGCCAGACCGTCAACCTCGCCATCGACGCCAACCAGCAGGTGCAGAAGAAAAACGTCCAGTACTCCACCGGATTCACCCTCGCACCCGGCAAGTACCACCTCAAGTTCGTCGTGCGAGAGAACCAGTCCGGCAACATGGGCAGCTTCGAGACCGACATTCAGGTTCCCGACATGAAGAAGACCCCGCTCAAGCTCAGCTCCGTCGTCATGAGCAGCCAGAGCACCGCCAACACCTCCAAGAAGAACGCCATCGACCCGCTGGTGCGCGACGGTCAGGAGTGGGTGCCCAACGTCCCCCACGTCTTCCGTCAGGACCAGCATCTCAAATTCCTCTACGAGGTCTACAGCCCCGCCCAGGACAAGGACTCCACCGCCCAGACACCCACCACCGCCGGCCTCACCAAGAAGGAAGCCGTCCCCGTCCGCGTCCTCACCAGCATCGAGTTCCTGCTCGGCGGCGTCAAGGTATACGAGACCCCCATGGTCGAGGCCACCGCCATCAACATCCCGGAGCGGGACGCCGTGGCCTTCCAGTTCGATGTCCCGCTCACCGGCCTCAAGCCCGGTACATACGTCTGCCAGGTCAACGTCATCGACGACGCGGGTGGCGCCTTCATCTTCCCCCGCATGGCCCTGCGCATCACCCCCGGCCTGCCGCCCGCCATCACTCCACCCGCCGCCGTCCCGCCGCCAACCCCAGTCGCCGCAGCATCCGCGCCCACCCCGCCGCCCACGCTCTAACGCAGCACCAAAGACGTCGTCATCGCCACGTGTCGTCATTTGGGCGCAGCCCTAACGAGTTGCCATTCTGAGCGCAGCGAAGAATCCCCGCATTGGCCCTTGCCGTTGCCTGTTCTCTGTTTGTCATTCCGCAGCGCAGCGGAGGAATCTGCTTCTTCCTTTGCCCTTGCCTGTTCCCCGCCTTCGCCGTTGCCTGTTCTCCGCCGTTGTATATTTTCCGCTGTCATCCTGAGCGCGTCTTTCCAGCGCGAAGAGCCTGTCCTGAGCTTGTCGAAGGAATCCCGATACCGCTCGCACCCCCTCAACCCTCCACCCCTTTCTCCCCAAAAACTCCCGCCCTTGCCTTTGCCTTTTCCGGAAGGAGCAGTGGGCTTCAGCCCCCTGAATAAGCCTCGCAGAATCAGGGGCTTTACAGGCTGCGGAAAAACTCTATTTTTTGTTCTGTGCGAGGGACTGTTTCTCCACCGCGAATTAATTTATGACAGAGGTATGCGTGGATCAGACGAGAAGCAGGCGGCGATGTACAGTTA
>Ga0224554_1000367_pt1 | contig 38673 bp, 37 predicted proteins | sample 714S22024metaG_FD_180666 | JGI IMG/M metagenome (GOLD analysis project Ga0224554, IMG submission 180666) | Peat soil microbial communities from Stordalen Mire, Sweden - 717 S2 20-24 | ecosystem: Environmental > Terrestrial > Soil > Wetlands > Peat | place: Sweden: Norrbotten County, Stordalen... | reverse complement strand
GCCAGCGCAGCCGGCATCAACAACAGGAAAAGCACGGATCGAAGGGATAGGGAATTCATTTGTGCAGCTCCAGTTCAGGCGACTTGATTGGTTCGCATTTGACACCACAACCTCTCGGCTTCAACTTGTCAACCATAATCACAAATCCCTGCGTCGTCTACTGCGTCCGCAGGCCTTTCAATTCATTTCGACCTAACACAACAAAAGGGGAGCGGCCACGCCGCTCCCCTTTGCCTGCTGCATCCTTCCTTCAATTCGTATTAGTGCGGTAAAACCAAGAGGCCCGATGCCAGCAGTTTCTCCGTCAGCCGGTCAAGCGCTTCGGGAAGTTTGTACGAGATCGTTCGCACACTCATGCCAATCAACGTTGCTGCTTCAGCCTGGGTGTACTCCTGCAGAACGATCCGGCCCAGCAACTGCCGGTGGAGCGAACTGAGGGTATGCAGGCACTTTTCCATGTCGAGGACAAAAATCACGGCATCCTCGAAGGTGCGTACAGGCCTGCTTGAGGCCCATCCCCGCCCTACCGGGTCGCACAGAATCGAGGGCGCCCGGCCCACCTGCATTGATGCGTACAGGTAGCGTCGCAACATGTTCTCTGTGTGTTTCCGGTAGAAGGCCACGCTCGTGACCGGAGCTGCATCAGGTACTTTGGCGGTTTTCTTCTCAGGCTGTGCCGTCCGTTGTTCTACCTTGGAGCGCGCTTCGTCCCGCCATGCCACCTGCGGATTGCTTGCTCCCCAAATCGTCGGTAACAAAAGGGCTGCGCTCATTGCGCACCTCCCATTGCTTCAGACGGCTTCCAAACGTGGATATGAGGTTTCCGTGTTGGCCTGCCCGGGCGCTTCCGGCTCTCCGGTGATGGAAAGTCCTTTAGTTTTAATTCACATTGCCGGCAATAAACACTTTCCTGAGTCTGGGCACGGTACCAAAGACAACCGCACCCTTCGCAAATTTTCAATTGCACGCGCACATCCATGACTGTTTCTCCGTAGTTGCGTCGTTTCCCGCAAGATTTTTTTGATTTCTGTTGTTCCGCGGGGTGTCGAGAACCAGTCAAGGCAACTCAGGTTTCTTCCGTCCTGCTGGGGGATTACGGTCTTGGCTCTCATGTTGTTTGTCATGCTCATCGCGCGCAGATCCTGGAATTCCCTCGCATGGCCTGCCCCCAACAGAATCCTTGCGGATCACGCCGGGGGGCGGAGAGGGATCGACCGCGTGGACCTAAGTCCAACGGAGGATGTTCGTTGGCCGCCTGAAGAGGACAAAATTATGTCTAGCTCAAGCTGAGCCAAAGAACCATTTGCCAAACTTTCCCACATACCAGTCGAGATTAAGTAAATCCAATTTAGGAATATGTATCTCTTGAGTCAACGCCGCACCAAAGTTCCTGCCTTATATGCTTTCTAATCAAGACAGATTCCATCAAAATAGGGGCTAATTCATCCCCCTAATTTTTCTTATGGAAAGTGCCTGCCTTTAGTAACTATTGCTGGTGGCAAATTTTCCACACATGAATTTCTCCCAGATGCACGATCGTCTTCGCCTGGAGCTGCTTCGCAGAATCCAACGGGGGACGTTGAGTGTTTCTTTGCTCGCCCGCCAGACCGGCTTCGGACAGGCCCACCTCTCCAACTTCCTTCATAGCCGCCGGCAGCTTTCCCTCGATGCAATGGACCGCATTCTCGCCGCCCAGCGCCTCACAGCCGACGACCTGCTTCCAGTCCTCCGCCAGGCCGACGACCTCTCTCTTGACGCCGCAGGGAACTCGGTTCCAATCGTCCCCCATGCCTCCGCGCTCTTTGAGCCCTACATTCGCCCTTCCACTGTCCAGTCCATGCTTCATCTCCAGGCCGGAGTTCTGCAGTCTCTCCAGACCCACGTCTCCAACTCCCGCCGGGCCTGGCAGCGCTTCGTCGCCGTCCGCATTCCTGCAACTGACGCGCAGGCCATGGATCCTCTTTTGCTCCCTGAAGCCATCGTGCTCATCGATCGCCATTACAACTCCATCGCCTCCTATAGGCCCAACCGGCCAAACCTCTACGCCGTGCGCACGGGCGCGCATCTTTGCGTCCGCTATGCGGACTTCCTCTTGAACCGGCTGGTCCTTCGCCCCCACAACCGGGCCTTCGCCGTAGAACTCGTCGAAATCGATCCGGGCGAGTCCCCCGGCGACCTGCTCGCAGGCCGCATCGCCCTGATCATCAACGAACTTTGAGTTGTTGGATCTTCGGCAAAATAAAGACGCCGGTCCGAAGACCAGCGCTTCGTTCTGAACGCTTTCTGTCTCAGCTCAAACGCCGTGCCCAGTATCTCTGTTCTCGAACCGAGTAAATTTTCCAAGCCAGTTCAGACGAACAGTATCCGTTGGGCCGTTGCGCTGCTTGGCTACGATGATCTCTGCTTCTGCCTTCTCAGCATCCGTAAGCTCTTCGGTCCGGTTGTAGTACGACTCGCGATGGATAAAGGCCACCACGTCTGCATCCTGCTCAATCGATCCTGACTCTCGCAGGTCGCTTAGCAGTGGCCTTTTGTCTTCGCCGCGACGCTCGCTGGCGCGCGAAAGTTGCGACAGCGCCAGAACGGGCACATGCAGCTCTTTGGCCAGCGCCTTCAGTCCTCGCGAGATGGCCGACACTTCTTGCGTCCGGTTTTCGTAGCCCTTTTTCCCGCCTGCAAGCGATGCCGACATCAGTTGCAGGTAGTCCACCACCACCAGGTCCAGTCCGCCGGCATTCTGTTTCAGTCGCCGCGCCTTCGCGCGCATTTCGGCCAGCGAAATGCCCGCCGAGTCGTCAATAAAGATGTGCGACTCCACCAGCTCGCCGAGAGCCTTCTGCAGTTTGCCGTGTTCTTCCTGGCCCAGAAAGCCCTTCTGCAGGAGCTGCTGGTCAACCCATGCCTGCGACGCGAGCATGCGGCGCAAAAGCGACTCCTTGCTCATTTCCAAGCTGAAAACCGCCACAATCGAGTTGTGATTGATGGCCGCATTTTGGGCAATGTTGATCGCCAGCGCCGTTTTGCCCATCGATGGCCGCGCGGCGATGATGATGAGCTCGTCCTTCTGCAGACCGCTCGTCAGCCGGTCCAGGTCTGTGAAATCAGTTGCCAGCCCCGTCACCTCGCGGCTCTGCTTGTATAGGTTGTCGATGCTGCCAAACGAGTTGGCAACGATTTTGTCGATCCCCTCCAGCCCGTGGGTCAGCCCCTTCTCGCTCACCTCCAGCAGTTGCGACTCGGTCACGTCCAGAACACCAATCGCGTCTTCGCTCTGGTCCGCCGCCCTCGCAATTGCCGACGAGCAGATCATCATCAGCTTCCGCAGCAGGCTCTTGTCCTTGACGATCCGGATGTACTCTTCAATTACCGGACGTCGCGGCAAACCCTCCGTCAGCGACGCCAGGTAGGCGACCCCCCCTACCGCCTCAACTTCCTTGTAACGTGCCAGCTCGTGTGCCAGCGTCACAATGTCCACGGCTCGCTGCGAGTCCATTAACTCGCTCATGCGCATGAAGATACGTCGATGCGAGTCCAGCGAAAAATCGTCTGCGTCTATCTTTTCCGCGGCCTCGGAGTGCGCGGTGTTATCCAGCAGAATTGCGCCCAGGATCGTCTTTTCAGCGTCGATGTTTGCGGGCAATCCGGTATCAAGTGTCAGGTTGGGGATCGCGGCCATATCAACGAGTGTAGGCCACCCGCGGTTCCTGAAAAGGCTGTGAGAATCCCGCTCGTAAATGGAAATCTAGGAAAACCCTGCCGACCTGAAACCACCACCATCAACTGCCCTGGTGAGCCTCCGCCATCGCAGCGTTGAGCCCATTAAAGATCGCCTCAAAATGCCCGCTCGCTTCCGCAAATCGCAGCCGCTTCACATTCTCCACGCAAATCTCGGCCGGCGTCGGCTGGCTCTTCCAGATATGCATCACCTCGGCGATAAACTTGTCCAGAGGCATCGCCCGCGGATCAGACCTTCCGCTCATCAGGTCCGTAGCCACGTACGGAGGCACCAGTTCAATTACTTCGGTGGCTGTGTTTCTCAACTGGTAGCGCAGTGACAGGCTGTAGGAGTGAATCGCCGCCTTGGTGGCGCAGTAGGTGGGAGTCAGCGTCAGCGGCAAGAATGCCAGTCCCGACGATACGTTGACGATCGCCGATTTTGGCTGCTTCATCAGGTGCGGCAGCAGAGCGGCCGTCAACCGGATCGGCCCTAACAGATTTGTTGCCACAATCGCCTCAGCATCTGTCAGGTCCGGTTGCTGCGCTGCCAGATTCTCCGCGCGCATAATGCCAGCGTTGTTTATCAGTACATTCAACGCAGGGAACTCGGCCGCCGCCCACGCCGGCAGCGCGCGAATCGCTTCCGGATCCTCGATGTCGAGCCTGATCGACTTCATTCCGGGGTTGGCCTCCGTTGTTTCGTCCAGCGCCGCCTGGCGACGGCCCGCGATGATCACCTGGTTCCCGAGCGCATGCAGAGCTTCTGCCATTCCCTGGCCAATGCCCGATCCTCCGCCGGTAATCAGAACCGTATTTCCCTGCATGTTCATCGCGTCAAACCCTCCTGCGAACATTTTAGGAGCTTAGGCGCACAGCCGTTCTTGGCTACGGGACCCAATACGGATTCCACAACCCAAATCGCCCTTATTTAGCAGATGAATCTTTAGTTGTACGCTTTTTTTTGCCTTAGCCTGCGATGATAGGAGGGTTGGCGGTTAACAGGCCGTTCACATTCACCAAAATCCCCCGGGGTGAATTAAAGAATGCAGCGCGTCGCATTGATCTACAATCCGGCCTCAGGTCAACTCTCCTCACGGCGTGAAGCGGCAGTGCAGGAAGCCGTCACCGTCCTCCACGACGCAGGTGTTCAGGCTCAGGCCTATGTCACCACGGGAGCTGGCAGTGCAACCCTTCACGCGCGGCAGGCGGTCCGCGACGGCTGCGACACCATTCTTGCCTGCGGTGGCGACGGAACCGTTCACGAAGTTCTGCAGAGCATCGTCGGCACTGGTGTCGCTCTCGGCGTGATCCCACTCGGCACCGCCAATGCATTGGCCGCCGACTTGGGCCTGATCACCTCTCCAGCCAAGGCTGCGCGCATCCTGCTCCTGGCAGAGCCCACGCGTGTCTCCGTCGGCCGCATCCACTTCCGTGATGGCGACGGAAACCCCAGCTCACGATACTTCACCGTCGCTGCCGGCGTAGGCGCCGACGCGCTCTTGATGTCTCGCCTTGAACCCCGCCTCAAGCGCCGCCTCGGCTATCTCCTCTACATGATCGAGGCGTTCCGCATCCTCGTCACCCACGGCTTTCCGCTGTTTGAGACCGTTGTCCCCGCTAACGTCAACGCCGCAGTTCGCGTGGTCGATGTCTCACAGTTGCTGGCCGTCCGTGTCCGCTCCTTCGGTGGAGCGCTGCGCAATCTTGCTCCCGGAGCCAGCCTGCGCAACGGCAAGCTCAGCCTGCTGGCCTTCAAAACTCGTAGCCGCATGCGCTACATGCTTTTTCTTGCGGCTGTGCTCGCCGGGCGACACACCTTTGCCCGGGAAGTCGAGTTGCTTGAGACAGCTTCAGTCGAATGTCGCGCCCCGAAGGGCTCTGACGATTCGTTCTTCGTCGAGGCAGATGGCGAAGTGCTCGGCTCGCTGCCCGCCCGCTTTGAAGTCGTGCCTCACTCCCTTACGCTGCTCGTCCCTGCGAACGCCCAGCCGTAAGAACCACGACCGGGCATCCGGGCGGATCAGGAGGCATGCAACCCATGCGCTACTTGTTTAGCGGTTTCCGCGCAAAATAGTAGAGCGCGAATGCCAGCGCCAGAAAAGCCAGCACTGATACGCCGTTGTTGTAGAGGAACGTCTGAGGCAGACCAATCGGGTTGTCTTTGTTCCAGGTTGTCTCGTAGAACTTGAAGGCTACTCCCAACAGCCCCATGATGCCGCCTGCAGCAATCAGCCCTGAGGCAAACAGCGAACCCGGCGAAACGTCACCTTCCTGGGCGCCGCCGGCTTTCTCAACCGCCCGGTCCACAAGCCATCGCACCACCCCACCCGTAAAGATGGCCAGCGTGGTGCCGATCGAGAGATAGGCTCCAACCGCAAATGAGAGTGAACGAACTCCCAGTAACTCCACGGCGATCACCAGGAACACGCCCAGCATCACCAGTCCCCACGGCAGTTTTCGCGTGAGAATTCCATTGATCACCGTGGCCATCAGGCGGGCCTGGGGCGCCGCCGCCTTCTCGCTGCCAATGCCCGGGATCCATTGCACTTCAATCTGGCCCGTTGCCGGAGAGTAGAGATACTTGCCGTCCGCCAACTCTGAGGAGCCCAGCGCGTTGAGCACAATGTATTCGCTTTTGTGATGGATCGTCGAGGTGTGGTTCGGTCCCTTTACGGTGAATTGATCAATCAGTCCACGGGGGTCGGACTGCACTGCCACTCCGGGATGCGGCGCACTCAGGCTCCACGGCCGCGGTGCTTCCTTGAACTCCTGCAGTCCCATGTTCATCAGGTTAAGGGTGACGCCGATGGCAATCGTTGAAACCGTGATCCCGATGAAAAATGCGATCCGTTGCTTGATCGGGGTGGCTCCTAAAAGAAATCCAGTCTTCAGGTCCTGCGAGGTGTCTCCCGCCTCTGCTGAGGCAATGCAGACCACGCCGCCGATTGTGATTGCCAGCGCGCCAAATGCCGGCGCCGTCCATCCATTCACCAGGAAGATTGCTGACGTCGCCATCAGGGTCGCGATCGTCATTCCCGAAATCGGGTTGGCCGAGCTGCCGATCAATCCCACAATGCGTGAGCTCACGGTCACAAAAAGAAACCCGAAGATGACCACCAGGAGCGCCGCGCCAAGATTCGCAAGCAGCCCCACCTGCGCGCCCGGCACCGGCTTGAACTCGAGGAAGAGAAACATCAGAACCACAAGTGCGATTGAGCCGATCACAGCAAAGCCCATGGACAGGTCGTGCTCCGTCCGTAGCGGCGCGGCGCCGTCGGCACCGCCCGTCCCGCGCATGTTCTTGAAGCCTGAACGCAGCGCTCCGATAATGGTCGGCAGCGTCTTCAGCAGCGTAATCAAGCCTGCGGCAGCCACCGCTCCTGCGCCCATCGGTCGAATGTACGTCGCCCACAGATCGCTCGGTTCCATCTGCGCAATCGGAACAGTCCCCGGATAAATCGGCGTCGAGAGATTCTTTCCAAAGAAGTACAAAAGGGGCATCAGCACCAGCCAGGAAAACACGCCGCCTGCAAAGATAATGCCCGCCGTCTTCGGCCCGATGATGTAGCCCACCCCCAAGTATTCGCTCGTCGCGTCAGCCTTGATTGAGGAGCCTTTCAGCACGTGGTCCGGGCCAAAGTCCGGCCTGTATTCGGGTGTGCCCGGCCAAGCGCCAAACAGGTTTTCGTTCTGAAAAGCCGCGTAAATCGCACCCAATCCCAGCCCGAAGAACACGCGGCTGGCCGTCGAGCCACCACTGGCGCCGGCCTTGATCACGTCGGCACACGCCGTGCCCTCGGGATATTGCAGCGTCCCATGCTCCTCCACAATCAAAGGGCGTCGCAACGGCACCATGAACAGGACGCCCAGGTAGCCGCCAATCAGCGCCAGCATGAAGATTCTGAAGTATTCAAGGTCAAATCCAAGAAAGATCAGCGCCGGCAGCGTGAAAATGACCCCCGCCGCAATCGACTGGCCGGCGTTGCCCGCCGTCTGCACGATAATCGTTTCCAGCACGGACGGGCGGCCCTTGTCTCGCAGCAGGCTAATAGAAATCACGGCGATGGGAATCGAAGCCGCAACCGTTAGCCCGGCCTTCAAGCCAACATAGACGGTGACCCCTCCAAAGATAATGCCGAAAAGCGAGCCCAGCAGAATGGCGCGCAACGTGAACTCAGGTCGGTTTTCACCGGGCGGTACAAACGGTTGAAAGTCAGGCACAGGCAGCCTCCATCTGATTGCTGTTGAAACTCTAAGACTAATACCAGAAGGGCGAGTGTAGCAGTGGCGGCGGCAGCCCGTCACAAGCCTCCCGGTTTCCAGGCGCCCACGCCCTTCAAGGAGGCCGAAAGAACTCGAATTTGGTTCCTTGGTTTTCCCCCCGCTGCGGGCGCCGTTTTCCTTCGCCGCGCCCGGTAACCGGACGGCAGTCCCCATGTCTCTACCACTAAAGTTACTTCCGAAACTCACCTTAATTCCTTCATTTTGCTGGACACGCGCGCTTCTCTTGGCCGATGATTCTAGAAATCATTCGTCGTCTTCAGTGTCCCCTGAGGTTCTTCCCGCCATCTTCAAGAGGAGTAGTCATGATTGAAAAAATGTGCAAGTTTGCGCTTTCACTCGCCGTGGTTCTCTCGCTTTCCGGTTCTGTCAGTCAGGCGCAGTCCGTTATGACACACCATGTGCGTGACGTGGTTCGCTCGGGTCAGGCTGCATCCAACGGCCGGCTCCCGGCAAATCAGACATTGCAGCTTGACCTCGTTCTCCAACTCAGTGACCGCGCAGGCCTCCAGAGTTTCCTCAATGATCTCTACAATCCATCCAGCCCGTCTTACCGTCAATTTCTTACGCCCGCGCAGTTCACCGCCCGCTTCGGCCCCTCGCAGCAGGACTACGATGCCGTCCTTCGCTTCGCCCAGAACTACGGTCTGCAGGTCGTCGGAGGCTCGCGTGACGGCATGGATGTCCAGGTCAAAGGCAGCGTGGCGGCCATCGAAACGGCCTTCCATGTAAGCATGCGCACCTACCAACATCCCACGGAAAATCGCTCCTTCTACAGTCCCGATGTCGAGCCCACGGTCGACCTGCTCTTCAGCCTCTGGCATATCTCGGGCCTCGACAACTTCTCCACACCGCATCCCATGCTCGTCAACAAGAAGGACTACGCCGCGGCCAACGGTATCAGCCCAGACCAGGTGGTCTCGCACGCAACCACCGGCTCTGGCCCGTCAGCTTCTTTCCTTGGCAGCGACATGCGCGCCGCTTACTACGGTACCGGGACCCTTACGGGCGGCGGCCAGAATCTCGGCCTCTTCGAGTACGAAGGTACCGATCTGGCCGATCTGCAAACCTACTACACCAACGCCAAGCAACCCTACCCAACCGGCGTGGTCTCCCTGTTATCTGTCGATGGCACCAGCACCTCCTGCCTTGAGAAGAGCAGATGCGACGATACCGAGCAGACGCTTGATATGACGCAGGCTCTCGGCATGGCTCCCGGCCTAGCCAGTCTCGTCGTCTATGTCGGCACAACTGACACAGCCATCATCAGCGCCATGACCACGCACAGCCCGCTCCCCATGACCATAGGCTGTTCCTGGGGATGGACTCCGGTCGATCCCACGTCCCTCGACCCCTACTTTGAAAAAATGGCGGCTCAAGGGCAGACCTTCTTTGTCGCCGCAGGCGATAGTTCGACCTGGAAGAAGACCAACTATCCCTGGCCCGCGGAAGATGCGAACGTGGTCACCGTCGGTGGCACTGACCTGGTAACCCAAGGCGCCGCTGGGGGTTGGAGCTCTGAAACCACATGGGTCGATGGCGGTGGCGGCATCAGCCCCGACGGCATTGCCATTCCGTCCTGGCAGCAGGCCGCTGGTGTCATCAACTCTTCCAACAAGGGCTCAACTACCCTGCGCAACGGTCCTGATGTTGCCGCCAACGCCAACTTCACCTTCTACGTTTGCGCTGACCAGACCACCTGCACGGCGAACAGCTACGGCGGCACCAGTTTTGCCGCGCCCATGTGGGCCGCCTATATTGCTCTCGTCAACCAGCAGTTGACCACCAACGGACAGCCGCTCATTGGCTTCCTCAACCCAACCATTTACAAGCTCAACGAGCCCTCGGGCGCGTTGGCTCCCAGTTACACCACTAACTGGCACGACATTACGAGCGGCACCTCAGGCAGCTACTCCGCAACCACCGGCTTCGACCTCACAACTGGATGGGGAAGTCCGACCTACAGCCTCATCGGCGCCCTCACCGCGGCCGCTCCAACCTCGTACTTCACTCTCTCAGCGACGGCCGCGACCGCCCAGCAGGGTTCTGCGGGCACATCCACCGTTACCAGCACCGCCATCGGTGGCTACGCCGACGCCGTCACGCTCGTTGCATCCGGCATGCCGGCTGGAGTGACCGTCGGCTATGGGACAAACCCAATCGCTCCGGCGGGTGGTTCGTCGGTCCTCACGTTCACCGTGCCATCAAACACAGCAACCGGCACCTACACCATAACCGTGACGGGCACTGGCTCTGACGGTACCACGATTGAAACCACTTCCTTGACTCTGACCGTCACCGCCGCTCCCTCCAACTTCACAATCGGAGCAAGTCCAACATCGCTTACTGTGAGAAGGGGATCGTCGGGCACTTCCAAAATCACAACCGCTGTTACACAGGGAACGATCACGTCCATCAGCCTCTCGGCATCCGGCCAGAAGAGTGGAGCTACCGTCTCTTTCAGTCCAACTTCCATCTCTGGCGGTAACGGAAGCTCGACAGTCAAGTTCACCATCAGCAGCCGGGCGACAACAGGCACTTATACCGTCACCATCACCGGAACAGGCGGCGGCAACACGCACACAACCGGCATTTCGCTCACAGTGCAATAAACTCGGCGCTGCCCACAGCGTTGGATTTCAACTCAAGCCCGGATCCCCAAGGTCCGGGCTTGCCGCGTCTGCACTCATTTCGCGCCGCACGGCCCCTATCATCCGGCAAGTTCCACTTGGCGAGAGCAGCCCTGAGAGGGTAAGGTTGGGGGCAACCAACGCTCCCAGCCGATCGGAGACTTCTGTCCAAAATGAACAATCCGGCTCTCGCTCCCAGCCCTGTGCAACGACTTCTCTCGCTCGATGTTCTGCGCGGCATGACCATCGCCTTCATGATCATGGTGAACAACAACGGCGGCCGGGATGCGTGGGCTGAGATGCACCACGCCGAGTGGAATGGCCTTACCGCAACCGATCTCGTCTTTCCCACCTTTCTCTTCGTTGTCGGCGCATCCATTGTTTTCGCCTATGAGGCGCGTCTCGCTAAAGGCATCACCCGCGCCAAGCTCGCAGTTCACACCGTGCAACGCGCCGCCGTTCTCTATTTGCTTGGCATTGTCGTCAACAGCTTTCCTTACTTCCATCTCGCCCACATGCGCTTTTACGGTGTTCTGCAGCGCATCGCCGTCTGCTATCTGGTCATCGGTCTTTTCTATCTTTGGGACAAGCGCGCCTCTACCAAGGTCGCTCTACTGCTGGTCGTCCTCATTGGCTATTGGGTCCTGGTGCGCTGGGTTCCGGTGCCTGGCGCGGGCATGCCCGTCCGCGACATTCCGTTCCTCGATAAGGACCAGAACATCGTTGCCTGGGTTGACCGCCAGCTCATGCCAAATCACCTTTACGAGGACTACACCACCCACAACCTGCGCGACCCTGAAGGACTCCTGAGCGATATTCCCGCCCTTGGCACTACGCTCCTCGGCCTCCTTGCGGCTCTCTGGCTGCGCAGCCAGCGCGAGCAGAAAATCAAAGCCATTGGACTCGCCATTGGTTCAGCCGCCCTGCTTGCCTCTGGATACTTCTGGTCCATCTGGTTTCCGCTCAACAAGAAAATGTGGACCAGCACGTTTGTTCTTGTTGCTGCCGGGTGGTCGATGGCTATCTTTGCTCTCGCCTACTGGGCAGTCGAGGTCAAGGGCTGGGGCAAGGCCGACAGCCCGACACGAAAAATCGTCTGGCCCTGGCTCGTCTTCGGATCCAATGCCATCGCCGCCTACATGGTCAGTGAACTGATCCCCGGCATCAACGACTTCTTCCACGTCAACTCAGGCGGTCAAGAGATGTCGCCGCTCGGGTGGGCGCGCGTTCATATCTTCGGTCTCATACCCGACCGAGGCTGGGCTTGCTTCGCCTATTCCGTCTCCTATGCGGCAGTCTGCTTTATCCCGGTCTGGATCCTCTATCGCAAGAAGATCTTCATCAAGGTGTAAGCCGCACGGGAAAAACAGCTCAGGGGAGAAACTCAATGAAGTTCCGCGGCATTGCACTCGATCTTTTTGCCGGCGACCTCGAATTCACAATCTGCAAAGGCTCTAGCGCTGGCAGAAAGCCGGGTGCAGGGTGGGAAAGAACCAACTACTACTCGAGCCTTTCAGCCCTCACTCACGGCCCAACACCTCGTTCCGCAGGGCCGTTCAAAAGCTAGAAGCTACAAGCTACACGTTGGGAACGGACTCCCACACCTTCTTCATCAGCCCGTCGATGATCGCATCCTCATCTTCAATCTCCGTGCGCAGCCCCACGGTCTTCAGCGGGTGCGTCTCCGGAAATGCGTCGATCAGGCTACCAAGCCGCATCCGGTCCTTCTCCGTCGTCACAAATCCCACGGCCCCGGTGCTCAGCGCCGCCGCCTCAATGCAATCCAGGTCGTGATCTTTGTAGATATGGTGGTCAGGGAATGGAATTCTCGAAGCAAGATGCAAACCCGCCTTCGTCAGTCCGTCAAAGAACTGGTCACAGTGCGCAATCCCGCAGAAGGCCACCACTGGCCCGTCGATGACCGGGACGTGCATGAGCCGTCGAACCCTCCAAAGCTGGCCCTCCCAGCCCATCGCCATGATCTTCTCTGCAAGCTCCTCATCGTCCATGGGAATTGCGATCACGTGTGCTCGATGCAGCGCCTCCAGCGGCTCGCGCAGCCTCCCTGCCGGCAGCAGGTGATCCACCCAGTCGCGCCGGTCAATCAGCACAATATCCACATCGCGATGCAACTGCCGGTGCTGGAACCCGTCATCCAGAAGATGCAGCGAGTGCGACTTCGGCGCGAATCGCTCCGCAAGCACTCCCGCCTCATACCGCTGCGCTGCCACAAACACCGGGGCGTTCGACTCATGCGCGATCACCAGCGGTTCATCGCCAAACGTCTTCGCCGATCCGCTCGAGTCCACGCGCATGGCAATGTGGCTGTTTCGCCCGTAGCCTCGTGTAAGCACGCTCACGTGCGTCCCGCGCCTCGCCAATGCGCGCGCCAGCGCGATCGTCAGCGGCGTCTTGCCCGCCCCTCCTGCCGAGATTCCACCAATACTGACAACTGGAAGCTTCAGGCGTTTGATCGGCTCAAGTTGTGTGCCCAGCCGCATCTCGCGCAGCGTCAGCCCCAACTCATACAGCGGAACCAAGGCCTTCAGCAGGAAACGCGTTGAATAAATCTCGCTCATAGCGTCACCGCCTCATCCGCAAGCAATGACCGCAGCGCCTCAACGGAGCGCCCCGTCGCTCCGGATTGCTGGCCGAAAACCTTCTTAGCTCGTTCGCCCATGGCCCGCGCCGTTTCGCCGTCGCTCAGCAACTCCATCAACGTATTTGTCAAATCTTCTTTCTCCGTAATGCGCAGTGCATCGTGCTTGCGCAGGTCTTCGGTGATCGCGCGAAAATTCGCGTAATGCGGCCCCATCACAATCGGCACTCCAAACTGTGCAGGTTCCAGCGGATTATGCCCGCCCCCTGCCACCAGGCTGCCGCCCACAAACGCCACAGCCGCCAGCGAATACACTGACGCCAACTCCCCAATCGTATCCAGCAGTACCACCTGCCCCGCGCGCAACGTGTCCTCGCTCTTCCAGCCGGACCGCCGCACCCAGTCCACCCCCGACTGATCAAGCAGCGCAGCCACTGCCGCAAACCGCTCCGGATGACGCGGAGCTATCACCATCACCAGATTTTTGTCGCTCGTCAGGAGCCTCGGCCACGCCTCCAGCAATGCCGCTTCCTCGCCTCCCAGTGTGCTGCCCGCCACCACAAACCTGGCGCCCTCAGCTCCGGCCTTCAGCATCCGTGTTGCCTCGGCCTCCACGGCCGCGCGAACGTCGAACTTGAGATTTCCCGACACTGTAACCCGTTGAGCCACGCAGCCCAGCGTCCGCAGCCGCTCAGCATCTATCTCGCTTTGGGCTAGTACCCGTCCGATTCTGCTCAAGAGCGGCCGCCAGATTCTCTTGAAGAATCTATAGCGGGGCCACGACCGGTCGGAAATTCGCGCGTTCACCACCGCTACGGAAATTCCGCGCCGGTAGCATCCGCTCAGCAGATTCGGCCAGAACTCAGTCTCCGCCAGAATTAACATGCGCGGCTTCAGCGCCTTCAGATAGGCGCGCGTGGCCCATGGCAGATCCAGCGGGCAATAAAAAACGCGCTCCTGCCCGAACCGCTCTCGCGCCAAGTCCTGCCCCGTCTTAGTTGTGGTCGAAATCAGCAGGCGGAACTCCGGAAATGCCCGCTCCAGTTCGCCCACCAGCCGGCTCACCGCCAGTACCTCGCCCACGGATACGGCTTGCAGCCAGATCGTTGGCCGCGCGTCAGTTCTTACCCGAACCCGTCCCAGCCGCTCGCCCAGCCCCTTGCGGTATTTGTGCGTTGTGGCCATCTTCCACAACCACCACGGTGAACCGGCCACCAGCACTGCCAGCAGGGCCAGGTTGTAGAGGATCACAATCATGCGTGACGGACTCGCCTTTCCGCAGTCCAATTTAGAGTCTGCTTTACACTTTCGCGTGGGTGCCGCTGGGAGCCAGTTTTTCCGAGTTCAAGGAATGAGGAGCGACGCAGATTGGACATCTGCTAGCAACGATTGACGCGGAAATCGGGAAAACTGGTCCCAGCCCTCCGGGTTGCGGGGTAAATCGATTGATACTTCGTTGTCGTCCTCGTCTTGGAATCGCCAAAGCCGTCGTTCTCCGCCTCGTCTCAACCGATTTCACCGCGCAACGGCGCCCGCGGGAAAGTGTAAAGCAGGCTCTAAAATGATACAGTCGAGCACGATGAAGCTCTCCGGGGCAAAGCCGCTGTCAATGCCCGGGTTACTCCTGCTCGGGCTCTTCTCGGCCTGTCTTGCTCTCCCGGCCCGTGCCAGCGACCACACTCCGCCGCCCGTGCAGCCCGCAACTTCCTTTGCCGACGTCGAAGTTCACCCCGACGAAAAAGTTGCCATCGCGGCCGAGCCTTACGACACAAAGGAAAAAGAGTCCATCTTCCGAGTCGATTATCTCAGTCACGGCGTCATGCCCGTGCGCCTGGTCGTCACCAACAATGGAGACAAGCCCATCTCGCTCCGCGATGCGCGCATCCTCTTCCAAACCGCAGCCGGAGACAGAATCCAGACCGCCGAGCCCGAGGACGTCGAGCGCCTGATGACCCGCAAGGAGCGCGAAGGGGGGAAGATTCCCCTGCCGGGCCCGCTGCCCAAAATCAAGTTGAAGCCAAAGGCCAGCAATCAGGAAATCGAACAGGATTTTGACAACTTCGAGTATCAGGCGCTCGTTGTCGAGCCACACACAACCCGCGCCGGCTTCCTCTTCTACGACGTCTCTGACCTGGACCACCCGCTCCGGGGCGCTAAACTCCATCTCCACGCGCTTCGCAACGCTGATGGCGAAGAGCTCTTCTACTTCGAGATTCCGTTCGACAAGTACCTCAAGTCCAAATCCGGCCAGATGAACTAGGGCCGCGCTACTCGAAGTAGGTTGCGGTTGTCGTATCCGTCTCCCAGATCGTGCATTCCTTGATGCGCACCCGCCCAGCCGTCATCCCGGCCAGTTGTTCGCTCGTCTGGTCGTAAAAATACTTCGCAATATTTTCGGCGGAGGGGTTCAGCACCGTGAACGGCTCAAGATCGTTCAGCATCTGGTGATCGATCCGGTCGATCACCGGGCGCATCACCTGCTTCAGCAGCTTGAAGTCAAGCAGCAGCCCAGCGTCATCCAGTTCGGTTCCGGCCAGCGTTACGCGCACCTTGTAGTTGTGGCCGTGCGGGTTCTCGCACTTCCCCTTGTAGTTTCGAAGGTAGTGGCCGGAGGAAAAACCTGCCTCCACGGTGACTTCATACATCGGCGTCAGCTCGTTCCTGTGCGGGAATGTGTCCCACTCCCTATTCTACCGGGCCCTGTTCTACCAGGGGTGGTGTTGTCGCACCGGCTCCGCTTGGGTCGCCGCCACTGTGTGACCGATCGGGTCCTATCCGCGGGGGCCCCGGTTCTTACGCCGTGCCGCCAGCCGGGTCTCTTCGCTGTGCCGGTCCACCTGCTCAAAAAGATGGCTCATCACACCCACCAGGGCCGCCAGCAACCCGAACAGCAGCAACACCATGCTCACCGTCCGCCACAGCGAAGCATTGGCCGGAAGCCCCGGCTGAAAGCCGGACGGGACCAGCGACATGCCCCCCGCAACCAGAGCGAACAACACCAGCGAACCACTCAGAATGTAGAAATTGCGCGACATTGATGGGGTCAAGCTCCTTCGAGCCTGGTCCGATTCTACGTCTCCCGCCCTCAACACGAAAACGCAGCGCTCTCGATCACCTGAACTCCGGCCCGCTCGAATTCTACTTCCATCCTCGTCACCGATCCGCCAAGGTGAATTGCCCGGCAACCATCTCGCACCACAAACGCCGCCAGTCCGAGCCGTCGCGCATCCAGAGCCGAGTAGCCCACGCAGTAGTCGTAGGCCAGCCCTGCCAGAAACACCCGCGTCAGTCCGCGCTCTTCAAGGTAGCCCGCCAGCCCCGTCGGCGTTCGCCGGTCGTTCTCAAAAAACGCCGAGTAGGAATCGATCCGCGCATCAAGTCCCTTGCGCAGTACTAGCTCCGCCGCCGGCAACCCCAACGCAGGATGAAACTCCGCGCCTTTGGTGCCCTGCACGCAATGATTGGGCCACAGGGTCTGCGGCCCATAGCTCAACTCGATCTGGTCGTAGGGCTTCTTCCCCGCATGCGAGCTTGCAAAAGAAGTGTGATTGGCCGGATGCCAGTCCTGCGTCAGTATCACGTGTTCAAACCGCGGCGCTATCCGGAGAATCACATCGATCACTGCATCTCCATCGGTAACCGCCAGCGCGCCCCCGGGGCAAAAATCGTTTTGCACATCAATCACAATCAGAACGTCATGCGTATCCGTCTGCATCGCGTCTCCCGCGCTTAAACTTCCATCCGCACGTTCATTCTCTCAAAGATGTCGCAGCAGAATTCAGGCCAGCAGCACTTCAACGCCGTTGGCGCGCAGCAGTTCCACGTATTCCGGCGCCAGTTCCCGGTCGCTGATCACGATATCGGCTGCATTCAACGGCGCGACCGGAATCATACCGCCGCGTCCGAACTTCGTGTGGTCGGCAACAATAATCACCTTGCCGGCGATCTCGATCATCTTCTGCTCGGAGCCAACCACCAGCGTGTTGTTGTTGCAAAATCCCGTCTCCGTTATGCTGCCCACGCCCATGATCACCGCATCGGCGCGGATCGCCCCCAACATCTGCTCGCAAAACGGTCCCAGCATCACCCGCAGCCGCGGGTCGAGATATCCGCCCGTCAGCGTCAGTTCAATGTTGCGCAGTGTCTCCAGGCTTTCGGCAATTGGAAGGGAATTGGTAACAATGTGCAGCGACTTGGTCGAGAGTTCTCGCGCCACGGCCGCCACAGTCGAACCGCCGTCCAGGATCACCGTCTGCCCCGGTTCAATCAGCCCCGCGGCCACCCGTGCGATCCGATCTTTCTCGGTGCTCAGCCTCTCGGTTTCAACGTTGTAGTCGAACGCGCGAGCCGGCGGCGTCTCCGTCGAGACCGCGCCCCCATACACACGGCGCAGCACCTTCTCTTCCTCCAGCATGTCCAGGTCGCGGCGTACGCTGGACTCTGAGGCGTCGAGCTCGCGGCAAAGAGTCTCCAGGTCAACAAAGTCCCGGGTCTCCAGCATCTGGCGGATTCTTAGTTGCCGTTCAGCAGCCTTCATCGTCCCTCGGCAGAGTACCGGAAAATCTACGCTGCGTTTCTCGTCTTCCGCCGCTGTTGATGACTTCGTGCCCGTGCCCCACACATTTCGGGTACTTTGCAAAAAGGGTGGGATTGCAGGCTTATTTCGCGCTAATCGCCTGCATCACCGCATCGGTCACTTGCCTCACCAGCATCTCAACCTCCGCATCGCCGCCCATGTTCCCAGCTCGGCCGGTATTGCCGTCGCATGGCGTCGGCGTCAACGCAATCGAATTCGGCATTTCCAGGTCGGCCAGTTGGCACTCTTTCATCCGCGACGTATCAAATCGAATATCCGGCAGTCCCAGCTTCTTCTTCAGCTCCAACAGATCGGAACCCTGCTGTTCTGAGATGTACGAGATCGGCTGGCCCAGTTGCGAAGCCAGCAGCAGCGTCCAGCAATAGGTCTCAAGCACCTCGGCATACCATTCAGCGTGCGTCACCGTGTCGGCCCAGCACACAATCCCGTGATTGGCCAGCAGCACCGTGTTGTGTTGCCGCACATACGGAATCACCGTCTGCGCAAACTCAGCAGTCCCCGGCGTCTTGTAGGGCGAAATTGCCACCTTGCCCACAAACACCTCAAACTCGGGAATGATCATGTTCGGCGGTACTTTGCCCGTGATCGCATAAGCTGTCGCATGCGGCGGGTGGCAGTGCACCACCGACTTTGCCTCGGGAACCGATTTGTAAATCTCCAGGTGCAGAAAAATCTCGCTCGTCCTCGGCTTGGTCCCCGCAATCTGGTTGCCTTCCAGGTCAACCAGCGAAATATCCTCGGGCGTCAGGTCGTATTTGCTCACCAAGGTCGGCGTGCACAGCACCTCGTTGGGTCCGATGCGATAAGAGATGTTTCCGCCGTTGCCGTCCACAAACTGCCGCAGCCAAAGCTTCTTCCCCGTGGCGCAAATCTCTTTCTTGATCTCTTCCGCTTCCGGCGTCGAGAACAGCCGCGGATTCGCCGCAGGCCTCACCGGGGAAGAGCCTTCGTGCGCAACCGCAACCGGAACCGCGATCGCACTCGTCCCGTTGCCGGCCGCCTCCAGCGATACATTCCGTTGCTGCAGAAAGTCGCGTGCTGAAGGCGTTACCACGCACTTCTCGGCAATCACGATGCTGGTCGCTCCAGCGGCCACCGCTTCCTGCGCGTCGCGCAACGACACCAGCTTGCGGTCTCGAAAATCCGTGCTCTTCTTGTCCTTATTCACTTCCCCACCTCAAATCCTGCATGAAAGCTTCCTGTTGGCGTTATGAAAAAATCTCACTGGCCCACGTCGATCGAGTCCACAATCAGCGAGCAGTATGCGTCCACCGGAACCGCGCCCGGCCAGAATGGATTTGCTGCCTCGCGCCCTTCGGTAAACCCAACCATCTGCCCCTCGGCCGCGCCCAGTTCGTCAATGGCGATCAGCGCCTTACCGCCGCCCAAGCCATTATTCGCGCGCAGGTTCTCCATCGTTACCGGTTCCACTACTACCAGCGTCCTGCCGCCATAGGCTTCCACCGCCGGAGTCAGCGTTACATGTCCGCGCACAATGCCCAGTCTCATGCCTTCGCTCCTGCAGTCTGTACCGCGTCTACAATGCCCACCACCACCATCCGCGCCGGTGTTGTGTTGCCGAGCTTCGCCCGCGCAATATCTCCGTCCGTCGACACCATTACCGTCGCCCCGCGCGCCGCGCCCAGCCAGTCCACCACCACCAGCGGCTCCAGTGCGGCGCTGCCATCTGCCTCAAGCCGCAGCGCGGCCAGAAACCGGCATCCATCCAGCGTCGGATGCTTCGCTGCCGCTACCACCGTGCCTTCAATCCGTGCCAGAAACATGGCTAAATAATCCGAAGTGCGTTGCCCACCACCATCTGCCGCTCGCGCGTAAAGGTCATGGGGGTCGTCACTCCTTCTCCCGTCGGAGTGGCAATCGTGTGACTGAAATATCCTGGTCCGCCCACGCCCAGCGATGCCGCCGACGCCGCGTTCTGAATAAAGAGCGTCGTGTTCATCGCGCGCGCCATACGCGTCGCCGTTTCAACATTTTTTGTATGAATGATCGCCGTGTGCCGGTAACCGTGTTCGGCTTTGACCGAGGCCTCGATCGCCGCGCCCACGCACTTGACGCGCACGACAGGAATAAACGGCATCATCTGCTCTTCGGTCACAAACGGATGATCTTCTTCCGTCTCGCCAAACAGCAGGTTGGTCCCCGCCGGCACGCGCACGCCGGCCGCTTCGCCCAGTACCGCCGGGTCCTTGCCCACCAGATCCTTCTTCACGTGGGCCCGCGCGCAGCCGCCGCCACCACCTTCAAACGTAAAGGCAGCCTTCGTCAGCCGCTCAATCGCGTCGCGTTCCAGTTGGAACGCCCCAGCCCTGCGCATCGCAGCCATGAAAGCATCTGCAACCGAGGCAACTACAAAGACTTCTTTCTCGCCGATGCACAGCAGGTTGTTGTCGAACCCGCCGCCTTCGATGATGCACTTCGCCGCATGATCCAGATCGGCCGTCTCATCGACAACGACTGGAGGATTGCCAGGACCTCCCGCAATCACCCGCTTGCCTGACATCGCCGCAGCCTTCGCCACTGCAGACCCGCCCGTCACGCACAGCAACGCCACTTTGGGATGATGGAAGATCTGTTCGGCGGCCTCAATGCTTGCCTCGGCCGTCGTCGTCAGCACATTCGCCACGCCCAACTCGCGTTCAATCTCACGATTCCACAGCTGCAGCGCATACCGCGCCACTTTTTGCCCTGAAGGGTGCGGCCCGAACACCGCCGTATTCCCCGCCGCAAGAATGTTGATCGCGTTCGAAGCCATCGTCGGCACCGAATGGGTCACCGGCAGCATCATCCCGATCACGCCCCACGGCGCGCGCTCGATGATGCAAAGCCCTGTCGGATCGCTGCGGGCGCCGCTTTTCATCTCTTCCACGCCGAGCACGAAGCGCATGTTTGTCAGCTTCAAAATCTTGTGGTCCAGCCGCCCGACCTTCGTTTCGTCCATCTCCATGCGGCCCAGTTCTTCGCGGCGGTCGTTGCATATACGCACAATCGTGTCGGTCATCCGCTTGCGCTCGTCGAAGCTCATCGCCGCGACCTTTTTCTGCGCTTCGAACGCTGCATTCACCGCTTCGTCTACCGTTGCAAACACGCCATCGTGCCCCACCGCAGCCTGCGGAACCTGCGCCGCTATAGCAACCGGAGCCTGCATCTGTACACGAAGCCGCGCCACCACTTCCCGAGCGATCTCCGCAATCATCTGTTCCTGTATAGGCATTTACGGCTTCTCCAACATCGCGCCCTCAACTTCGATCTGGTCCACGATCCCCACGATCACCGCGTCTACGGGCGCATCCTTCGTTGCCGGCGTCAGCCGGGCGGAGCTTCCCTGCGTAAACAGCACGCACTCGCCCACGCCGGCTCCCACGCTATCTACCGCGACCACTGAGCTGCCTGAAACCTGCAGCTTGCCGTCCTTGCTGATGTACGGCTGTACCAGCAGCAGCTTCATGCCGCGGAACTTCTCGTTCTTCTGTGTCGCAACAACGTTGCCAATCACTTTTGCAATAAACATGCCGGCTCACCTCGGTTGCCGCCCCGATTGCTTTAGCGGCTACTTGGGCAGTACCGTGCTCAGGTTGTCGTGCGGACGCGCAATCACGTGCACGCTCTGCACTTCGCCTGCTGCCCGTGCTGCGCTTGCGCCCGCATCCACCGCGGCGCGCACGCTGCCCACGTCTCCGGTCACGTACACCGAGCAAAGACCACTGCCCACCTTGTTCCAGCCCACAAACTTCACGCTGGCCGCCTTCAGCATCGCGTCCGTTGCCTGCACCAGGGCTACAAGGCCCTTGGTCTCGATCATTCCAATTGCTTCATTCGCCATCGATCTTCTCCAGAAGTCCCTGTTATTTCAACAAGCTCTCAACCAGCGCATCGTGCGGACGCGCGATCACATGCGACGCCACCAGTTCGCCGATCGCCTTCGCCGCCGTTGAGCCCGCATCCACCGCGGCGCGCACGCTGCCCACATCTCCGCGCACGATCGCTGTCACGTATCCGCCGCCGATCTGCACCGTTTTCACAAGCTCTACGCTGGCCGCCTTCACCATCGCGTCGCATGCCTCGACCAGTCCGACGAGGCCCTTTGTTTCTATCAATCCAATTGCTTCGCTCATCCCGTCTCTCCTACTTCTTGGCCGTTGCCTTGCCGCTCTGTTGAACAAACGACGGCAGCTCATCGTGAGGGCGCGAGATCACCTGCACGCTCACCACCTCGCCAATCCGTCCTGCCGCTTCCGCTCCCGCGTCTGTGGCCGCTTTTACCGCCGCCACGTCCCCTTCCACAAATGCCGTCACCAGTCCGGAACCCACGGTCTGCCAGCCGGCGAAAGTCACGTTCGCTGACTTCAGCATCGCGTCGGTAGCCTCGAACAGCGCAACCAGCCCTTTTGTCTCAATCATTCCAAGCGCTTGTTTCATCGCTTCCTCTCTTTTTCTTGGCGTTGTTACTGCTTCTTTCCTGTTTTGCTTCCGTCATTCTTTACTTCAACAGCTCAATATCTTTGGTCAAATGCAAACCGCACGCATTGGCCTCGTCCGTATCCATATGCACATTCAGCCGTGAGGTCGGATCGATCCGCACATGGACATTGTTGAATGTCACACCCGCCTGCCCACCGATGCGCAGCTTCATCCGGTCACCCTTCTGCACACCGAAGTAACTCGCTTCCGTCGGATTCATATGCACATGAATCGCGGCCCGGATCACGCCTTCCTTCAACTCCACCACGCCCTTCGGCCCGATGATCACCGCTCCCGGCGTGCCAGCGATATCGCCGGAAAGCCGCACCGGAATATCGTTGAACCCGAGCATGATCGCGTCTGTAAACGCCAGCTCCACTTGCGACTGCTTGCGCATCGGCCCCAGAATCCGCAGGTTCGAAATCAGCCTGCTCCGGGGTCCCACAATCGTCACCGTTTCCTTGGCCGCAAAGTTGCCTTCCTGGAAGAGCGGACGGTCAAATGTCAGCTCGCTCCCCGGTCCAAACAGCGTGTCCATATCCTTGCGGCACACGTGCATGTGGCGTGAGCTGGTCTGCACCGTCAGCACCGGAGCCGCTCCGCCCTTTTGCCGCCCCAGATATTCAAGCGCCACCTGCCGGACAATCTGCTCGACTGCCGACCTTGAAATGGATCCCGTCGCATTTCCAATCGCTGTGCTTGCCATAAAGACTTCCTGAACTGCTCTTGTCTTGCTTGTTCTTACGTGCGTTGTCCTGCCGCTGCCAGCACCGACACTAGCGCGGCGGTCTCTCTTGCTACTACTATCTCTTCGTTTGCGGGAACTACCATTACTCGCGTTGGAGCGCCATGCTTTGAGATCGAACCGTCGCGCGCTAGCGCTACGTTTCGAGCTTCATCCAGTTCGATTCCGAATCCAGCCAGTCCCCGCAGCACGGCTGCGCGAATCTCCGCGCTGTTCTCGCCAATGCCGCCAGAGAACGTAATCGCGTCTACACCGCCCAGCTCAAGCAGAAACGCGCCGATATACTGACGAATTGCTCTGACAAAGACGTCCAGGGCCAACTGCGCCCGCTTGTCTCCCCTGGCTGCGGCCTCGCTCAGGTCGCGCACATCGCCGCTTGTCCCGCTGATCCCCGCCAGGCCTGACTTGGTTCCCAGCAGCGTGGCCATTTGGTCTGCGTCCAGGTCTAACTTCTTCATCATGTGGAGCACGGCGAAGACATCGATGTCGCCTACGCGATTGTTTTGGGGCAGCCCCGACTGTGGGGATGCACCGAAACTGGTATCGACCGCGACGCCGTCTTTAAACGCGGCCACGCTCGAGCTTCCACCCAGGTGGCAACTGATGTGCCTCAGGTCTTTGCGGCCCATCAACGCCTGCGTTCGTTCGCTTGCCGACCTGTGGCTCGCGCCATGGAATCCGTAACGCCGAACCCCGTACCTGGTTCGCCATTCATAGGGAACGGCATAGGTTGTCGCCGCTTCGTCCATGAGCCGGTAAGGAAAGGGCTCCATCACGGCTACCAGCGGAACCCCGGGCAGCTCCTGCCGGAATGCCTTGATCGCGGCGATGTAAGGCGGATTGTGAGCTGGAGCCAAGAACGAAAACTCCTCCATCGCAGCCAGAAACCCATCGTCGATCAGTTGCGGAGCATTCAGCGGCCCTGCATGCACGGCCTTGAACCCCACCGCATCAATCTCTTTCAAGCTCCCGAGCGCCTTACCCGGACCGGCAATCTCGCTGATGCATTCGCGAATCGCCGCCGGATAGTCCGGGCACCCAGAGCCCGGCTGTCCAATCCGCTCCACGCGCCCCCTGGCCAGGACCACCTCGCCCGGCATCTCCAGAACCTGGTACTTGAACGACGTGCTGCCGATATTTGGAATAAGACACTTCATGAGCTTACTTTGAAAGATCTTGATTGAAGTTGAAGGATACTATACACTCTTTGGAAGAGTCAATGACCACTTTGGTGGTTTTTGAGGACTGAGCAGCAAAATGACGGCAACAGCCACCACATCCGCTACCACGCTCGACCGGATTGAGGAACTCGGCATTGTTGGGGCCGGCGGCGGAGGCTTTCCAACCGCCGTCAAGTTCCAGACCCGCGCATCCCTCTTGATTGCCAACGCCGCTGAGTGCGAGCCCCTCCTGCACAAGGACAAGGAACTCCTCCATCACCACGCGGAGCCCTTCCTGCGCGGCATGTCTGCCGCGATGGAACTGATCGGCGCTGGCGAAGGCGTCATCGGCATCAAGGAGAAGTACCACGACATCATTGCTGCGCTGGAGGCGCGGGTCCCGGCCAGCATCCGCGTGGTTCCGCTCCCAGACTGTTATCCCGCCGGTGACGAGTTCATCCTTGTGCATTTGGTCACTGGCAAGGTCATTCCGCCTGGTGGGCTTCCGAAGGATGTTGACGCTGCTGTAGCGAACGTTGAAACCCTGATGAACATCGGTCTGAACCGGCCGGTCACGCACAAGTACCTCACCGTTGCCGGTGCCATCCAAAATCCCAGCACTCTCCGGGTTCCGGTTGGCATCACTATCGGCGAAGTGATCGAAGCCGCCGGCGGTTCCACGGTTGAGAGCTTTGGCGTGCTGCTGGGCGGCGTGATGATGGCCAAACCCGCAGCCGATCTCAACGTGCCCGTCACCAAGACCACGGGCGGCATCGTTGTTTTGCCCGCGGAACACGCGCTCATCCGCCGCCACAACGCGCCGTGGATCCACGTTCAGCGCGTCGGGCGTTCGGCATGCGACCAGTGCCGCTTCTGCACGGAATTCTGCCCGCGCTTTCTGCTCGGGCACCCCATTGAGCCGCACCGGGCCATGCAGTCGCTGGGCTTTCAAACCGGCGCTGACGCCATGGTCTCAACGCTCTACTGTTGCGAGTGCAACCTGTGCACCATGTTTGCCTGCCCTGAAGATCTCGATCCCAAAACGGTCTGCGTGCAGAACAAACCGCTGGCGCGGGAGCGCGGGCTCACCTTCAAGGGAGCGCCCGAATCGATCACGCCGAATCCCATGGCCGAGTTCCGGCGGGTACCGATGCGACGGTTGATGGCGCGGCTCGGACTTGGCGAATTCTCGAATACCGGCCCGCTTATCGAGCACGCCTTTGCGCCCAGCCAGGTCAACATTCCGCTCAAGCAACATGCCGGCGCGCCTGCCGTTGCCGTGGTCACCACCGGTCAGCGCGTGCGTATGGGCGATCTGCTTGCGGCGCCTGAGAAGGGCAAACTGGGCGCGCGCATCCACGCCAGCATTGACGGCATCGTCAGTGTCCAAAGCGATTCAGTGCGCATTGACGCTTAAGGGGAAAAATTCAATGTCAGAGATCGTCTCCATCGGGCTGATCGAGCTTTCCAGCGTGGCCACCGGCTACGGCGTTCAGGACACCATGCTCAAGGCCGCCAGTATTCAACTGCTGATGGCGCGCAGCATCTGTTCGGGCAAGTACCTCATCGTGATCGCAGGCGATGTCCCCAGCGTTCAGGCAGCTCTTCACGCCGGCGCAGCAGTTGCCGGAGCCTCGCTGATTGAGCGCCGCCAGATCTCGCGGGTCGATCCGGCTGTGCTCGCCGCCATCTCGAATGCTGTCGATGTCGACCCCAGAACACTCCGTTCTATTGGAGTTATTGAGACCTTCTCCGCGGCCAGCATCATTGAGGTTGCCGACGCCGCCGTCAAGGCCGCGAACGTCACCCTGCTCCGCATCCATCTCGCCATGGCTCTGGGCGGCAAAGGATTTGTCCTCATGGCAGGGGATGTATCCAGCGTTCAGGCCGCCGTGGCCGCCGGCTCAAAAATAGCCGGAGACGAAGGCATGCTGGTGGGCCGCGTCGTGATTCCCGCGCCGTCGCCGGAGCTGTTCCGGGACTACATCTAAAGGGCAGGGAACAGGGAACAGGGAACAGAGATCAGCTTCTAGCTTCTAGCTGCTAGCTTGCAGCTTCTTTGCCTGCCGGCATTCGATTCCCGTTCTGAAGATCCAGATCTTCACCCCACGGACGAGGACCTGTCCCCGGTCCCCAAGTGCGAGGGACCGGGGCACCCGGCACCGTCCCTACGCGACTCAGGATTATTTGTGGGTCGACCGTCCCCACGCTGAAGCGCGGGGCTAACATCCGTTGCGCCTACGGCGCGGGCCCTATGCTGCTGCCGGCGCGGCGCCCATAGCCGGGTGCAAGGATGGGGCACGGAACTCCATCTTCGAGTTGAGAAATTTCTTGGTGCGGATTTTACGCGCTTTTATTTTTCTGGCTGGTGCTGGTTGTCGTTTTGAATGCAAAACGGTTCCTGAGAGGGGACGCTTGGGCGGTTGGTTGTTAGGGCTCGTGCATTGTTCTGGACCACCGCGACTGTTTATTGGAAAGCGACTTCGACCAACAGGACAGTTGGTAGGAAAAAGTGCGTTTTTGGTCGTTTTTTGCGGAGTTTTGCAGGCAATTAGCGAGTTTCTCGCTGCGCTCGAAACAGGGATCAGGGATCAGAGATCAGGGATCAGGGAACAGGGAACAGGGAACAGGGAAACAAGGGAACTAGGGAACAAGGGGACTTAGGGCTCGGTTTTGGGCGGTGTGTTGTGGCGTCCCTGGGGTTTGTTGAACATTTCTGGGAACTGAAGTGGTCCGGAAGACAACCCCTACGGGAGTTTATGCGATCCCCGGTCCCTCCGCCGCGGCGGACGAGGGACCGGACTCCCCTAACCCATCGGGACAGTAAAAGAGACGGCCCCCAGTTTTGGGAGCCGTCTCCAGGAAGAAGAAAGAACGCTGCGGCCGTTAGAAAAGGAACGGGAGCGGGGTGATTCCTTCGATCTGGACTGCCTTCAGTTCTTTGGGGTCGAGGCCCAGAGATTGAAGGATGGTGGGCGCGACCTGCTGGTTGAGAACGTAGGTTTTGACGTGCTTCGCCTTGAATTCGGGATTGGAGAAGAGCAGCGCCACATGCATGTCGTCCTCGTTGATGCCGCCATGCTCGGCGATCTTTGAGCCGCCGGTGAAGATGACGCCGGTGTTGACCTTGAGGATGATGTCGGGTGTGCGCGGATCAGTCAACGGGCTATTGAATTTTTCCTTGAGCGCCGGGCCCGCGAAAATCTCCTGGATGCCGAGGGTGGCCTGGTTTGCCGATGTGCTGAGCTGCTTGGCGATCTCAGCGGCTTGCGAAGAGTCGTTGAGCCAGATGAGCGAGCCGTCGTCGGAGATGTCAAAGACCTCGCCTGAAGCAATCGTATTGATTAAAGTTGCGGGCTGGCCGCCGCCGATGCCGACCCTCTTGCTCTGATCGATGGGCGACTGGCCGTGCTTTGCGCCGATGATGATGAGCGTGTCGTCATAAATGCCGGCATCTTTGAGCGCGCTGACCATCTGGCCAAGAGAGTTATCCACGAAATCCAACTCACTGAGCAGTCCTGTTGAAGGGGTTCCAAGGACATCGAGATAACCATTGCCGGCCAACTTCTCGCCTACGCTGACGGACTGGAAGTTGGTGCCGAACAGGGTTGGGATGGGCGCGCTATGGGAACCATCGTGTGTGTAGCCATGGATCTGATTGAGCACTGCCTGGACGTGGGTCTGATCGTAGCATTGGATGTTTCTCAGATCGGTTGTCCAGCCATCGTCGGGAGTGGTGTCGGGCGCGGGCACTGAGGTGCAGCCGGGAAATGGCAAGGCAACGGGGATGGAGTTGATCTCAGGACCAAAGAAGTCATCGACACCCTGGCCGCTGGGGCCATTGGTCCATTCATAGGCGGGATGCTTGTCGGTCCATGCCGTGTAACCGCCGTGGGCTTTTACCACCTCAAAGATAGTGTTGACGCGGAGATATTCGTGCGGATAGACGGGCGCGCATCCACGACTGGGATCGCGGGGCAGGAAATTCGGGTTGATGGATCCATAGAGCTTGGTGAGGTCGGTGTCGACGGATTCGTCGAACTCGGTGATGGTGCCGATTTGGCCTGGGCACGGACCGCCGGGTGCGCCGACATAAGAAATGTACGGCGTGGTTTGAGCCGGCGGAGAGAGCTTGCGGTTATAGGTGACGTCGTACCAGAAGCCGGCAGTCGTCGGCGAACCGCCGGTAACCAAAGCGGAAAGTCCCGGGAAGGAGTCGGATGGCTGGGAGGTGGAAGCGTTGTCGAAGGTAACGCCGTGCGCACTCAGTTGCGCAAGGGTCGACTCCGGATGGCTGCTGACATAGTTGGTAAGGTCGAGAGCGTGCAGGCCGTCGACGCTGATCAGCAAAACGTGCTTGACCCTGTGGCTCGAATGGTCGTCTTGTGCCTGCGACGTCGCTGAGATGGCTAGAAAGATCAGAAGCAACGGGAGGCAGCGCGGAAAAAGTCTCATTGTTTTGTTCCTCGTGGGGAATTGGCGTGCGCTGCCATTAGGCTGCCCAGAGGATGAAGACTCGATGACTGCAGGTTGAAAAGGAGATAAACAATGAGGATGGCCTGTGGATCGGGGACATTTAGCGGGCGAGAGGTTAGGCGGAGATGCTTTCCGCGTCGGTTTGGAATGGGGGAAAGGAAGACTCAAGCGGGTCAGGCTCGGTGAGTCCATCAGGGATTTGGTGACGATGGCGGCGGGAGGCATCTCGTGCCCGGATACACGGCGCGAAGTGGGCATGCGATCCCATGTCCCCAAATGCGAGGGGCCTCCGCCCCAGGGACGCGCGACGGGTGATGCAGAAAACGACGGCCACCCTGGTTGCAGGTGGCCGTGTGCTTGCCGGGGTCGCGCCAGAGATTGGTATCAGTTGCGGGGCGAGATGGCGCAGGCGTGTTTATCGTTGGAATACTCCGACTGCACGCGAAAGAGATGGCCATCAACGGGGAACGTTGGTTCAGAGAAATAGTTGTCCGGGCCGATAAACAGGCACTCATCGGCCATCTCGTTTCCCAAAAGCGACAAGTCGGCCGAATTCCACCAGGCGGTCCCGTCGGGATCGGAGATGGTCTCAAACAGCTCGTGACTGAGGGTGTCATCGGTGGAGTCGATCAGCTGGCTGTTGGGGGCGCCAACGGGCGAGTCCTCGCATCCCGACGTTGGTCCCTGCCACGGTTCCACCGTGAACAGTACGTGCCCGAGATCGGAATAGGTGACGCTGCCGTGATAGGCGCAGAAGGCGAAAGTGGCTGGATTGTCAGGAGAATAACACTCGTTGTTGTCAGGGGCGTCAAAACAGGTGTCTACGCCTGGCGGCAGGAATAGATGGTAGATATTTCCATAGCCGCCGGCCCCGGTCCTGGCGACCACACTGTGCAGGATCGCGATCAGATCAGACTGAGAGAGCGGGGTGGCGGGGAGCGCGCCCTTCAGCACCGCCCTGTCGCCGAGCGTGTAACGGCGGCCACCCTGCAGACCCACATACTGATCCAGGATGTGAATGAAGTCGCTGTCGCCCACTTTTTCGAGGAAGCGCTCGGGGTTCCCCCAGCAAGTTGCGATGGTGCATTCCCGGCCCGGATTCAGATAGACGGCATGGGAAACAGCATATTGCACCGTCGGTCCGCCCTGGTAGGCGACGTCGCCGGGATTCTGCGTGAAGTCATCGCCAGCGATCGCAGCCGCCGCTGTGGCTGATGCCGAAATCGACTGGCGCGACGCGGCTTCATTCTTGCGCGCTGCCGTTCCAGCGGGTGTCCGGGCGTAGACGGGATGCTTGTAGTCACGAAGGGCGTCGGCAGCGCTCGACCGGTCGGCATCGCTGACGGTGATGTTTAAATCGGTGTCGCCGAAGCTTGAGGTTTTCGATTGGCCGTGGACTGCCATCGTGCTCAAAGCGATGACTACGGCAAGGATTAGGAACTGCTGGAGCCTGGGTTGAGAAATGGACATGCTTCTTCTCCTTCGCGAGCGTCCGCTGAGACGAGCGCGACGCCATTTTGCAGGACTTGGATCAGTACATGGGAGAGCCGCAGACTGCCCCCTGGGTGAGGGGTCAGTCGGGGAATGGGAGTATGCTAGCACGACCTCGCGCGGATAACAAAGACCAGCGCCGCCTAATCGAACAGCCCTTCCCTCTTGTCCAGTCGACGGGGTGAAAATGCGGCCTTCGCCAGCTCCACAGCGGAGGGAGGCATCGACTTCGGACACGTCAGTTCCTAGTTGAATCACATTTCGGGCCGCTTCTGGAGGGGATGATGCCTGTTCTTCTTGCGCTTCGCGCGGCGGGATTCGGCCTTTTCAGCAGCAGCGTCATTCTGGAACAGAGGCCGGCGTCCGGTTGGAGCTTGTGGCAGAATTCTCTGGAACCGGCAGGGGCTAAAGCTCTCATTGATTTTGCGGCAATTGCGGAGTGAGTCAACTCGTTCGCTATAAAGAAACAGAACCCCAATTGGGTGGTGAATTGGTTAATTCAGGTGGAGAGGATTAGACAATCTCAGCAAGTTAGCCTCCGCTACGCGGAGATGGCGAGTTGGCAAGTCCGCGGTGACGATTGTGTATGAGGTTTCATTCCTTCGCGGGTCGGCGACGCCGGCGGACGACTGATACGAGGCGCGACAGGGAGTTCGTCCTATCCCACCCATCGCAGAGAGCGCGATGGATGGGGCACCCGGCACGGAGTCGAGGGATCCGCGGCGCCTTCTTCAGAATGGTTTCTGGATTTCGTTCTTCTCGAAAAACGCTTCCACATCCGTAATGGTTGCGGTCATACGGTAGGGTGGGAGGCTTTGCAAAAAGGTTTGGCCGTAGCGCTGCCTGCGGACGCGCGGGTCGAGGAGCACCAGAACGCCGCGATCTTCAAGCGAGCGGATCAGCCGGCCAAAGCCCTGCTTGAGCGTGAGCACTGCTGCCGGGACCTGGTAATCGATGAAAGGTTTGCCTCCCGCTTCTTCAATCGCCTTCATGCGCGCCTGCACGACCGGGTCGCTCGGCACCGCGAACGGCAGCCGGTCGATGATCACGCAGCTCAGTGCTTCGCCTTGGACATCCACTCCCTGCCAGAAACTGGAGGTGCCGAAGAGAACGGCGTTTGGCGTTGCGCGGAACTCCTCGAGGAGCGCTTTGCGCGGAGCGGTGCCATGCAGCAGCAGTGGAAAGTCCAGCACCGGGAGCAGACGCTCATACAGGTCGCGCATCTGGCTATAGCTGGTGAAGAGGCAGAAGGCGCGACCACGGGAGAGTTCCAGAACCCGCCGGATACAGCGCGCTGCGGCCTCAGGAAAATCGGGCTCGCGCGGATCGGGCATGTCGGGCGGAAGATAGAGCAGAGCCTGCTCTCCGTACTTGAAGTGCGAAGGCACAACCAGCTCGCGCGCGTCCGCGAGGCCAAGGCGCTTGCGCATGTGCTCGAATCCGCCCTGCACGGTGAGCGTGGCCGAGGTGAGCACCACGGTGGGAATCTGCTCGAAGACGAGCTCGTGGAGCAGCTCTGAAACATCAATCGGCGTGGCCTGGATGAAGGTGTTGCGCGCAGCGTTGCGTATGCTGCGCGTGGCCGAACGATCCTGCGAATTTCCACCGCCATGGAGCCTGCGCTCCATCCAATACACCATGTTGCTTGAGTTCGACTCCATGAGGAACTCGAGCTCGGTGCGCAGACGGCCGACGCGCTTCTTCAATCCCGGCGCTTCATCCACGGCGGTCATGCGCTCCATCTCCGCTTCCATGAGCTTGAGCGTTGTGCGGACGGCCATGTACAGATCGCCGGAGGTTTCGAGAAACTCCTCGCGGTCAGTGAAAGGCTGGCGGCCGTCTCCGGCCATGGGCAGGCCGGCGAAGAATAAGCGGGCGCGCTCGCGGAGCTGCATGGTGGCGGCTGGAAGTTTGTCTGCGCCTTCCTTGCCGCGCAACAAAGCATCGACGTCGCGCGCCAGCTCTTCAAAGCGGATGTTTGAAACAGAAAGGCCAAAGTAGCTTGAGGCAACCTCTTCCAGCTCGTGCGCTTCATCGAAGATGACCGCGGCGGCTTCCGGCAGAACGCCCGCATCGGGTGCGCCAGTGGCCTCGCGTCGCACGGAGAGATCCGCGAAAAACAGGTGATGATTGACGATGATGATGTCCGACTCGAGCGCCTTGCGCCGCATCTCGGTGATAAAGCAGCGGCGATAATCGGGGCAGGTTGAGCCTAGACAGGCTTCGGAGCGCGCATCGAGCTTGTGCCAGAGAGCGCTTGATTCGGGCATATCGGAAAGCTCGGCGCGGTCGCCGGTCTCGGTGGTCTTCTCCCACTGGCTGATCTGGCGATACTGGTCAATCTCCTCAAGCCCGGAGAGGATCGGCTGATTCTTGAGCGACTCGAGCTTGTGGCGGCAGAGGTAATTCGCGCGGCCCTTCATGTAACAAACGCGCAGGTCGCCCAGGAGCGTTTCGAGAAAGGGAACATCGCGAAAGAAGAGCTGGTCCTGCAGCGCTTTGGTTCCGGTGGAGATAATCACGCGCTGTCCGGTGCGGAGCGCGGGCAACAGATAGGCGAGGGTTTTGCCGGTGCCTGTTCCTGCTTCGACGATCAGATGGCGATGCTCGGCCAGCGCGCGTTCGACGGCCTTTGCCATTTCAAGCTGGCCGCTGCGGTACTCGTAAGGCAGCGACGAGCGCGCAAGAATGCCGCCAGGAGAAAAGAACTCGTGGAGAGAGGGCAGGGCGCGGGTTGAGCTGTCGATTGCTGACATGAAAACGGCCGGCGTTGGAGCCTGGTGCTCACTCCATCATAGTGAGCGCGGCTGGGCGGCGCGGGTCAGGGGTGACGGCGGCGGAAAAGCGTTGTTTCAGCCGAAATCCGGGTCACGGCCCGTCCAGGAGTGGGGCTCGGAGTCGCCCTGGGCGGGCTGCCCATCAAGCTGCTGCCCGTCAATCCAATGACCGATCAGGAGCGTTTCCTCGGGGCTTGCTGTGCCTTCGACCGCAGCCGCGCCTTTGAGCAGCCGCTTGCGGACATCGGCGGCAGCAGACTTTTCGCCGTTTCCGACGGAGTAAAAACTGGCTGAGTTGACGCTCATGGAGTTCGCGTGGATGTGCATCGTTCCCTCCTTTGCTGACAGGGGGCAATCGGCTTGCCTGGGATGGGAGGATTTGGTTGGAAGTAACTTATCTGCGACAACGGCTGCGGAGGGGGCTTAGCAGGTTGCGGAAAAATGCAATGCATCGGCCTTGGTGCGAAGGGAAATCGGGCAGGGGCTAAAGCCCCATCTTTTCTTTTCATGCACTTGTGGCCCGGCTGAAGCCGTGCCCTTGTTACAAAGCTGTCGAATTTGGTGGCCCGGAGGAGTTTTTCCCCAACCTGTAAAGCCCGCTGACTTAGGAACACTGATCGGCACGGATAAATCCGTGCCCTTTCAAAACGTGCTCAGGATCGAGATTTTGCGCAACCTGTTAAACGGCTGCGACCCAAGCGGCCGGCAACGACGTTCACGTAGACTAAGAGGACTGGCCTCTCGGGATAAGCAGTTCCGGGGCACGGCCGCCGGCGAAGAGGATTTTTCGACCCGCCGCAGCGAATGGAGACAGGTTTTGCCAACGTATCGCAGATCGGTTGTGCCCCCTAAAGCGGGAGCTGAAGCGTTGCCGCTGGTGGCCATCGTGGGCCGGCCCAACGTGGGCAAATCCACTCTTTTCAATCGCTTGACGCATAGTCGCCGCTCCATTGTGGGCGACGAGCCGGGCATTACGCGCGACCGCATCTATGGGGAATACGACTGGGGCGGCCGGCAATTTCGCGTCGTCGACACGGGCGGAATCGTTCCCGACGACCCGGAGCTGATGCCTACGGAGATCTATAACCAGGCGAAGGTTGCGCTGGAAGAGGCAGACGCGCTGATTTTGGTTGTGGATGCGCGGACGGAGCTGGCCAGCCCCGACTACGACCTGGTGAAGCTGCTTATTCGAGGCGGCAAGCCGGTGTTTCTGGCGGTGAACAAGGTGGAGGGCGAAGCGATGGCGGCCGAGGCGGAGAACTTCCGGCAGCTGGGCTTGCGCAACGTGTATCCGATCAGCTCAGAGCATGCGCTGGGCATTGGCGATCTGCTCGATGCGATTGCCGAAGCGCTGCCTGTGAGCGAGACGGCGAAAGACGAAGCCGATGAGGCCGCACCTACGCCTGCTGTCGACGAGCACGAAGAAGAAGAAGACGCCGAAGGCCTTAATCGGACGCACGGCGAGTTTGAGCCGCACGAAACTTCAATTGCGATTATCGGGCGGCCGAATGTGGGCAAATCGACGCTGCTGAATGCTCTGACGGGAACCACGCGGGCCATTGTTTCACCCATTGCTGGAACTACGCGTGATGCAGTCGACGAAGTGGTGGAGTTTGAAGGCAGCCAACTGAGGTTTGTTGACACGGCCGGTATTCGGCGCAAGGGCAAAACGCATTTAATGGCCGAGAAGATGAGCGTCGTGATGGCGCGGCGGCATCTTGAAGCAGCGGACGTCGCGTTGCTGGTTTTGGACGCAACCGATGGGGTGACGGGCGCCGATGCAACCATTGGCGGTTACGCGCACGAGAGCGGACGCAGCGTCATCATTGTGGTGAACAAGTGGGACGCGGTGACCACCGATCGCACCGATGGAAAACCGCAGGCCGATCGTGAGATCTTCGAGCAGCAGTTGCGGTCGGCGCTCAAATATCTCAGCTACGCGCCAGTCATCTTCATGTCAGCGCTCAAAGGCCGGGGTCCCGACGGCAAAGGCATGGCGCGGGTGCTGAATGAAGTGAAAAAGGTTGCGGCAGAGCGGCGCAAGCGCGTGACTACGGGGCAGATGAATCGCTTCCTCGACAAGATCGACTTTCAGCGCGCTCCGGTGCCCATGGCCAAGCGGATTCGGATTTTTTATATGACGCAGGCCGCCGTTGCGCCTCCCACATTTGTGCTGTTTACCGATCGCGACATCAAACTGCACTTCGCCTTCGAGCGCTTTCTTGAGAACCAGATTCGCGAGGCCTTTGGTTTTGAGGGCACGCCCATCTGGTTCAAGGTGAAGGCGCGGAACGAGAAGAAGGCAGAGTAGAACTGCCTGCATAAGCGGAGTTTTGAAGGGGTGTGGCTTCAGCCGCGCCGCAAATGGGTGGTAAGCGTCTGAGCTTTACAGGCTGCGGAAAAAAGGCGCCTGCGCTGGTGCGAAATTAGCAGGGGCTGAAGCCCGACATTGATTTTGCTGGTTTTTCGGCACGAGTAAACTCGTGCCCTGATACAAACCACTTCGCCAATGGAGTTTTTCCGCAACCTGTTTAGCCCCTGAGGATGAGACTGCCGTTTTCGCGTCGCTCATCTGGGCATATGCAAAGACTGTTACTTCCGGCAAGCTCGCGCATCTAAAAGGTGAGGGATTATGAGTACAGAAAAAGCAACATTCGGCGCGGGATGTTTCTGGGGAGTGGAGGTCGCTTTCGCGAACATCCCCGGCGTGACGGCGACGGCCGTGGGCTATGAGGGTGGCCAGCTTGATCGGCCCACCTACAAGGACGTGTGTACGGATCAGACAGGGCACGCGGAAGTCGTGGAGCTGTACTTCGATCCTGCGCAGGTGAGCTACGAGCAGTTGCTCGACGCGTTCTTTGCGCTGCACGATCCGACCACGCTCAATCGACAGGGGCCGGACTGGGGCGCGCAATACCGCTCGGCTATCTTCTTCCACTCGCCTGAGCAGCAGGCGCAGGCGCTTGCGAAGATCGAGCAGCTTACCGCCGAAGGACGCTTCAAGCCGAAACGCATTGTGACGAAGGTTGAACCGGCGCAGACGTTTTGGCGTGCGGAGGAGTACCACCAGCGCTATCTTGAAAAGCGCGGGCAGGCTAGCTGCCACATCTAACTACAGGGAACAGGGAACAGGGAACAGGGAACAGGAACGACATCCTGCAGGGGCTAAAGCCCTCGGTCAAATTGGGGCACTTGCGGCACGATTGAAGTCGTGCCCTGATACAAGGCGCTAAGCTGAATTCATGCTATCCCCGGTCCCCAAGAGCGAGGGACCGGGGGCACCCGCTTTTGATTTCTGCAAACAAGAATGCGCTAGCTTGCTGCGCCCTCGGTGCTCTCGTTGGAAACCGAAACCGGCTCTGCGGCGTCGGTCGCTGAGGGCTCTGTCGCGGTTGCGGTTGCGGCTGGAGTTTCGGTTCCGGGCTCGTTGATCCAGAGGCAGACAATCCACCACACTACCACTGCAACAAATAAGGCGCTGTTGGCGTTGTAGAGTTTTTCCTGCAGGCCGATCACGTGCTGATACTCCTCCTGGCTGTGAGGAACGGCGCGGGTTGCAATCAACTGCCATACGCCGCGCACAACCATCTGCGAAATTGAGGCGGTGGAAAGCCCGATGAGGATCTGCTGCGTATGGCTGCGCCAGCCCGCCTTGAAGCGGCGTCCGAAAAGAACCACCAGCAGACATAACCCAATGGTGAATACATCGAACAGCAGGTCCATTTTTTGCGCTGCGAGCTGCATCAGGCGGAGGGTTCCCATGGTCCCGCCCACGGTGAGAGTTTTCCAGGCAGGCCAGGGGCTCCATACGTAGACCACGGCTCCGCCGGCAGCTAACAGGATCAGCGTGCCAACGAGCCACGCATTCCTTGAGGCGCCTGCGAAGGCACGACGCGCCAGCTCCACCGCGACAAGAATGCAGACCACAGCCTCAATGACCGCGAGCGTCAAAAAGATCTCGCTCATGGTGATGGGGGCGATCCGACCGTAAAGCATACGGCTGGCCAGGAGGCGAACGGCGGTGAGCGCCATGCTGAGTGTGAACCAGGGAAACAGCCGCACGCGGTCCCGGCCCAGCAGAACCACCAGCAGAACCAGCAGTGCGGCAAAAGTGAGCGTCCACAAGACCTGGACGGTGGTGAAATCGAAATTGAAATGCATTTGAACCTTGCCTGGGCCGCGCGCCTCTTGATGCGCAGGCCTAGCTTCAGTTTAAACGGCCCAGGCGAGCTCTGGCGCCTGCCATAATTCCAATATGCTGGTTCTGGCTTCAGCCTCCCCTCGCCGCCGCGAACTGCTTGCCCAGGCAGGATTTGCCTTTACGGTGCATCCAGCCCACATCCCTGAAGATCCCCTCGCGGGCGAAGATCCCATCGCCTACGTGACGCGGCTGGCTCGGGAAAAGGCGGAGGTTGTGTTTCGCTCGCTGAGCGCAGAAGACAACGCGAAGCAGGAGACGGCTCCGAAGCCCGGAGCACTTGTGGTGCTGGGCGCAGATACAACGGTCACGCTCGATAACGAGATTCTGGGAAAACCGGAAGATGCGGCTGACGCGGCACGGATGTTGCGCCGGCTCTCCGGCCGAACGCACCGCGTGATTACCGGTGTGGCCGTTGTATGTGCCCAGCGGGTTGATGTGGCGGCCGAGGCAACGGCGGTTCGCTTTCTTACGCTGTCCGACCAGGAAATCGACGCCTACGTGGCGACTGGCGAGCCCATGGACAAAGCAGGCGCCTACGCCATTCAGGGTCTGGCGGCCCGCTGGATTCCGCGCATCGAGGGCTGCTACTTCAATGTAGTTGGATTGCCGTTGGCCCTGGTGGCGAGCCTGCTCGCAGGGTGCGATCTTCAGGGTTGAACGGTTTTTCCCGGATTGGTTTCGCCCTAGTTTTGCTCACTAGAATGGTCCCGCCTCCGGATTTGCTGCGCAGAGGGTGCAAATTGTGGCCTATACTTTCAGTAGAGCGAGGTTTCGTCCCCCGATCGCGGCGCCCTCCTCCCCCTTATCATGGCTACGCAACTATCCCGGAAGCGCGCCTTCGAATCACCCCAGATCCCAGACCGTCTCTATTTCAAGATTGGCGATGTCGCGCGCATTTGCGGGGTGGAAACCTACGTTCTGCGTTTCTGGGAATCCCAGTTTCCGCAGCTGAAGCCCAACAAGAGCGGCACCGGACAGCGGCTTTACCGCCGCCGCGACGTGGAACTTGCCCTCGATATCAAGCGGCTTGTTCATGCCGAGGGATACACGCTTTCAGGCGCACGCCAGGCACTTGAACAGGTCAGCCGGCGTCGCGATCCAGAACTCGCCGTTGTGCCTGCCGACCAGGGAAAGCGCATGGACTCGGTTGCTGCGGCCATTGGGCATGCGCGCGCTGAGTTAAGAGAGATTGCCGGCCTGCTGGGCGCTCCGGTGCAGCCGACGCCGCGCCGCCGCCCCAAAGTGACTACCTTTGCCAGCACGACGGGTTCACTTTTTCCGTCCTGAGTGGAACGACAAGTGCGGCAGCCGAACCTGGCGCTATTGTGGTGAATCAGAAGTTCGTGGCATCAGTAGTGCGCCCGAACCGCAGTTCCCCATTCGACTTCGCTCAGGGGTTGACGAAGAGCAACTGCAGGTCCTTCGACTCGTCCGCCGCGCCAGACTCGCTCAGGATGACAGTCAATTCTTCGATGAAATTCAGCCTCATGACACTAATGGATTGATCCGTCGGTGGACTG
>Ga0224554_1000364_pt1 | contig 38863 bp, 34 predicted proteins | sample 714S22024metaG_FD_180666 | JGI IMG/M metagenome (GOLD analysis project Ga0224554, IMG submission 180666) | Peat soil microbial communities from Stordalen Mire, Sweden - 717 S2 20-24 | ecosystem: Environmental > Terrestrial > Soil > Wetlands > Peat | place: Sweden: Norrbotten County, Stordalen... | reverse complement strand
CCATTTGTTGTGGCGCAAAACGACCGCATGGTGGCCATCAACGGCGCGCTGCAGGTGGACATGACGGGGCAGGTGTGCGCCGATTCTCTGGGCACGCGGCCTTATAGCGGATTCGGCGGCCAAATCGACTTTATTCGCGGCGCGGCGCGGTCCAAGGGCGGCGTGCCGATTATTGCGTTGCCTTCAACTGCGCGGGGCGGAACGGTTTCGCGCATTGTGCCGGTGCTGGAGCCGGGGGCGGGCGTGGTCACGTCGCGCGCGGACGTGCATTACGTTGTGACCGAGCACGGCACCGCTTATTTGCACGGAAAGACGCTGCGCGAGCGCGCCGAGGCGTTGATCGCGATTGCCGATTCGCGCTTCAGGGCCGAGCTGGAGGATTTTGCGGTGCGCTCGCACTACATGGAACGGAAGGCGGAGGGAGTGCTGGTTTGAATCGCGAGTTTGCGATTTAGCAAGTTAGCGTGCGCCTGCGCGCACGTTGGCGAGTTGGCAAGTTGGCGGATCGAGCAGGGGGATAAACGGGATGACCGAAGCGAACAAGCCGGATCGGAAGCAGGACAGGGGCCAGTTGCGCATCGACGAAGAGGAGTGCAAGGGCTGCGGTCTGTGCATCGAGGCCTGCCCGCCCAAGGTGATCTCGATGAGCGAGCGGCTGAATCACTACGGCTACCGGACGGCGTTGTATGCCGGCAGCGGCTGCACCGGGTGCGGCATCTGCTTCATGGCGTGCCCGGAGCCGGGCGCGATCACGGTGTATCGGTTGCTGAGCGCACACGAAGTTGAAGCGCGCGCTGCAAAGGCCGCAGCGGGGGGAGCGATCGAATGCGCAAGCAACTGATGAAGGGCAACGAAGCCATCGTCAAGAGCGCCATTCTTGCCGGATGCCGCGCGTTCTACGGCTATCCCATCACTCCGGCCAGCGAGATTGCCGAGGCTGCGGCGGAGTTTATGCCCAAGACAGGCGGCGTGTACGTGCAGGCGGAGAGTGAGGTTGCGGCCATCAATATGTTGTACGGCGCGGCGTCGGCGGGCGTGCGCGCCATGACGGCGTCGAGCGGCCCTGGCATCAGCCTGATGCAGGAAGGCATTAGTTATATGGCCGGAGCGGAGCTGCCTTGCGTGATCGCCGACATTACGCGCGGCGGTCCGGGCCTGGGCAATATCGGCGCCGAGCAGGGCGACTACCACCAGGTGGTGAAGGGCGGCGGCCATGGCAACTATCGGACGATCGTGCTGGCGCCGCACTCCGTGCAGGAGATGGCGGACCTGACCGCGTGGGCCTTCGAGCTGGCCGATCGCTATCGGAATCCGGTGGTCATTCTCGCCGACGGATTCATCGGGCAAATGATGGAGCCGGTCGAGTTTCCGCAGACGGCCACGCCGACGCACTTGCCGGACTGGGCTGTTGCCGGCACTGCCGTGTCGCGCGGCAACATGATCACGTCGCTGGAGCTGGATTTTGACAAGCTGGAGAAGCATATTCGCGCGCTGGAAGCCAAGTACAAGGTTGCCGAACGTCACGAGGCGCGCGCTGAGGAGTGGATGACCGCGGACGCAGAGATCGTGCTGGTGGGTTATGGCATCGTGGGGCGCATTTTGAAAGCCGTTACCGCCGAGGCCCGAGCTGCCGGGATCAAGGTGGGCGTGCTGCGGCCCATCACGCTCTATCCATTTCCGGTGGTGCAGTTCCAGCGACTGGCATTCAACGCGCGTGTCTTCGCCGTGGTGGAGATGAGCACTGGCCAATTGATCGAGGACGTGAAGCTCGCGCTCAACGGATCGCGGCCGGTCGAGTTCCTGAGCCGGGTGGGCGGCAACGTGCCGTCACACGAAGAGGTTCTGGCGCTGGTCCGGGAGTTGGCGCGCCGCGACGATCTCGCGCAGCCAACTGAAGAAGAGGAGCGGGTGGCAAATGCCTACTGAACCGGCAGCAGAGTACGTGGTCGCGCAAGGCAGGGCCAGGTCATTCTACGAGCGCTATGAGCGCAAGGAAGACTTGCAGCACCAGACGCACTTCTGTCCCGGCTGCGGCCACGGCATCGTGCACAAAATGATCGCCCGGGCCATCGACGATCTGGGTGTGCAGGACCGCACCATCATGGTCGGCCCTGTCGGTTGCAGCGTCTTCACCTATTACTACTTCGATGTGGGCAACGTACAGGCCGCGCACGGGCGCGCGCCAGCCGTAGCTACGGCCATGAAGCGCAGTCACCCGCAGAGCATCGTCGTCAGCTACCAGGGCGACGGCGATCTTTCGGCTATTGGGTCGGCGGAGATCCTGCATGCCGCCAATCGCGGCGAAAACATCACTGTGATCTTTGTGAACAACGCCATCTACAGCATGACCGGAGGGCAGGCCGCGCCCACAACTCTGCTGGGCATGAAGAGCACAACCACTCCGAACGGGCGCAACGCTGCCACGGAAGGTTATCCGCTGCACGTGAGCGAGCTGCTGAGCACGCTTCAGGCCCCTGCGTACATTGAGCGCGTGGGCCTGGGAGACAACAAACAGATTGCGCAGACGGCAAGGGCGATCAAGCGCGGCATCGAGAACCAGGTACAGGGATTGGGCTTTTCGCTCATCGAAGTGCTTTCGCCCTGCCCAACCATCTGGAAATTGACTCCGGTCGAGGCGCAGCACTGGGTGCGCGATGTGATGGAGAAGGAATTTCGGCTCGGCGTGTTTTGCGACCGGACGAAAGAGCGGACGGAAAAGGCGGATCTGAGGCCAGTGACGCCGGACCCGGCGCTCGATGAGCTGCCGCGCATTCTTGGCGTTGCCGAGGATGATTTGCCGGAAGGCAACGCGGCGGCCCTCGCGAGCGACAAGGCAATCGACCTCGAAGTGCGTATTGCAGGCTTTGGCGGGCAGGGGGTTTTGCTTCTGGGCGAGATGCTGGCCGAGGCCGGCCTAGACGCGGGGCTGGAGGTCTCGTGGCTGCCCTCGTACGGGCCGGAGATGCGCTCGGGCACGTCGAACTGCCACGTGCGCCTGTCGCGCCAATCCATCGATTCGCCGTTGGTCACTTCGCCCAACATTCTGGTGGCGATGAACGAGCCTTCGCTGCGCAAGTTCGACAAAAGTGTGCGCTCGGGCGGATGGGTGATCTACAACGGCCAGGAGTTTCCTGCCGATTGCGTGCGCGAGGGCGTGCATGTCCTCGCCTGCCCGTTCACTGAGCTGGCCGATGAGCTGAGCGACAAGCGGGCAGCCAACATGGTGATGCTTGGCGCGCTGCTCGAGATTGCAGGAGCGCTGCCACAGGCGAGCATCGACGACGCATTGCGCAGGCTTGTTAAGAATCCGCGCTGGGTGGAACTGGACGAGCGCGCCCTGGCGCGGGGAAGGGAACTGTACCGGGAATCGCTTGTGGAGGTGTGACATGAAGGCGGATGCCGATCCCAACCTGATTGTGTATTTCGGCGGGCAATATGGGCCCATGCGCGAGGCGCGCATCGGAATCCTGACCCATGCGCTGCATTACGGAACCGGTGTGTTCGAAGGCATTCGCGCCTACTGGAATGAGCCTGCCCGCGAGCTTTACGTTCTTCGGCCCAAGGAACACTACGAGCGCTGGAAGCGAAACTGCGGAATTCTGCGCATCGATGTGCCGTTCACGCCCGAAGAGTTGTGTTCGATCACGATCGAATTGGCGCAACGCAACGCGTTTCATGCCGATCTCTACATCCGGCCGCTGGCCTACAAGAGCGCGGAGCGCATTGGCGTGGCCATCGACGACGAGAACAGCTTTTTCATCGCCGCGCTTCCCTACGGCGAATATCTGCATAGCGAGAACGGCCTGCACGCCGGAGTCAGCTCCTGGCGGCGCATCGAGGACAATGCCATTCCGCCGCGCGCCAAGATCTGCGGCGCCTACGCGAACAGCGCATTGGCCAGCGACGAAGCGCGCCGCTCGGGCTTCGATGAAGCCATTTTGCTCAATGAAAGCGGCCACGTGACCGAGGGCGCTACCTGCAACCTTTTTATGCTTCGCAAAGGGCGGCTGATCACGCCGGCTGTGACCGACAACATTCTTGAAGGGATCACGCGCGATTCCATCATGGAGCTTGCCGCGCACGAACTGGGCCTTGAGATTGTCGAGCGGCCGATCGCCCGCAGCGAGCTGTATGTCTGCGACGAATTGCTTCTGACTGGAACGGCTGTCGGCGTTGCGCCGGTAGTGCGCGTGGATCATCGCCCGGTCGCAAACGGAGCCGTCGGCGATGTCACGCGGCGGCTGCGGCAGTTGTACTTCGACGCGACACACGGAAATTTATCGGAGTACCGGAAGTGGCTGCTTCCGGTTTACGTGAGCGGACGGCCGGTTGAACAGAACACTGCGCGGGTTGCCGAAACGAGCTTGGCCTGAGCGAGAGCCGGCCCGCTATGGCGCGCCGGCCGTGCGGCTCAGGCAAGGAGGAAAATCCAATGCCAACAGCAGTGATTCAAGCCAACGCCTATGACGTCGCCATGGAGAACTTCGACACGTCTGCAGACGCCATGGGCCTGGACATGAATACGCGTGAGATGATCAAGTACCCCGAGCGCATGCTGACGGTGGGTGTGCCGGTGCGCATGGACGACGGCAACATTCATCGCTTTACAGGCTACCGCGTGCAGCACAGCTCGGTGCGCGGGCCGGCCAAGGGCGGCATCCGATTCCATCCACAGGTTTCGCTCGACGAAGTGAAAGCGCTGGCCACGTGGATGACGTGGAAGTGTGCGGTGGTGAACATCCCCTTCGGCGGAGCTAAGGGCGGCATCACCTGCGATCCGAAGAAAATGTCGCAGGGCGAGCTGGAACGGATGACGCGCCGCTATACCAGCGCCATTCTGCCGATCATCGGGCCGGAACAGGACATTCCCGCGCCTGACGTCTACACCAATTCGCAGACCATGGCCTGGATCATGGATACCTACAGCATGACCAAGGGCTATGCGATTCCCGGTGTGGTGACTGGCAAGCCCATCAGCCTGGGCGGATCGTTGGGACGCAACGAGGCCACGGGCCGCGGCGTGTTTTCGACCATCGAGTCTGCCTGCGAGCATCTGCACGTCACCCTCAGGGGCGCAACTGTCGCCGTGCAGGGCTTCGGCAATGCCGGCTCCATCGCCGCGCAGTTGCTTTTCGAAGCTGGCGCAAAGATCATCGCCGTCAGCGACTCGACGGGGTGCGTCTACAACCGCAACGGCCTGAACATCCCCGAGCTGATCCATATGAAGACGCTTTGCGGCCATGTGGACGGCTTCCCGGAGAGCGAGCCGATCCTGCCACACGAACTGCTGGCCATGAACTGCGACATCCTGGTGCCTGCGGCTCTTGAAAACGCCATCCACGCGGAGAATGCCGGCGCAGTGCGTGCGCACATCATCGCCGAGGCGGCCAACGGACCCATCACACCCGCGGCAGACAGAATCCTCGAGAGCAAGGGCATTTTTGTGATCCCGGACATTCTGTGCAACGCGGGCGGCGTCACCGTTTCTTATTTCGAGTGGGTGCAGGACGAGCAGCACCTGTTCTGGGAGGCGCGTGACATCTACAAGCGCCTCGATCACGTGATGAAGACGGCCTTCCGCGACGTGCTAAAGATTCATCTGGAGCGGAATGTACCCATGCGCATTGCCGCCAACATGCTCGGAATCGGCCGTGTGGCTGAGGCTGTGCAGATTCGCGGCATCTATCCGTAGGCGGCTTTGAACCGTTCTCCCTGGTCCCAACCTTTCTCCGCCGTGGGCTTTCGCGGCGGAGAAGGGACGGGACACCATTGTGCAGCCGTCCGATTTGGCCTCGGGCACGAGCCTTCGCCCATCATCTCCACATACAATCCGCCTGTCGCCGCGTGCCGCCATCGCGGTTTACATTAAATTCATCGAGGGTCCGTTAGATAGAGGTGGAGCTTCTCTCCATGGATTTCAGAAATCACTTGGCGGTTCTTACCGCCGCCATTTGCGCGGGATCGATCGTGCTTTCGGCGCAAACCATTGACTTGCCTTCGAGCAAGCGATTGATCGGCGAAGTCCCGGGCCATCCGCAGCGCACGAACAGCCTGCCCATTTCAATGGCTGTTTCACCGGACCGCCGCTACGTGGTGACCGTCAATGCGGGGTATGGAACTTTCGAGTCGCGTTACGACCAGTCGTTCTCGGTTCTGGACACCGCGACCGGCGCGCTTGCCGATTTCCCCGATGCTCGCACTGCACTGCATGCGCACCAAACCCTCTACTCGGGTCTTGCGTTCAGCCGCGATGGCAGCCACATCTACGCCAGCATGGCCTCGCTGACCGACGCGAGGGGCGGTGACAAAGCGGACGTAGGCAGTGGCATCGTGGTTTACAGCTTTGCCGAGGGAAAGATCGCGCCCGAGCGCCTGATTCATTTGCCTGCTGCGCCGCTCCCTCCGGGACGGAAAACGCGTCTGCCCGACGGAACCGATAACGATGAAAGTGTGCCGTACCCGGCAGCAATCGCGGTCCTTGGCGAGGCCGGCCACGAAAAGTTGCTGGTCGCCGAGAATCTTTCCGACGATGTGGTCTTGATCGACGCCACGACGGGTGCGATCGAAAAACGATTCGACCTCTCCGAGAGCGACACCGTGCCGTCGACCTACCCGATTGCGCTGGCCGTGACGAGGGACGGCAGGCGCGCGTTTGTCGCGCTGTGGAACGCATCGGAGATCGCCGAACTCGACTTGTCGCGTGGCGCAGTGGCGCGAAAGCTGGCCTTGCTCAAGCCGCCTGACCCCATCGCTCCGGGGACGCATCCGTGTGCAATGGTTTTAGCGCCTGGCGAGAGGACGCTCTATGTCGCGCTCGCGAATCGCGACGCCGTTGCAGCCGTGAATGTGAGCGCGGGGCAATTCGCCGCCAAAGGTTACTTCGATACGCGCCTGCCGGGGCAGAGTTACTTCGGCGCCGAGCCCGTTGCTCTCGCCGTCAACGCGGATGGCAGCAGGCTCTACGTGGCGAATATGGCAACCGATGCGATCGCGGTGATCGAGCCGGGGAAGCTCACGCCGAAAATCGCGAAGGCGGGGATGGTTGAGCCGGATGGATTCATTCCCACTGAATGGATGCCGATGTCGATGGCATTCGTCGCGACGCCGACCGGCGGCAAGCTCTACGTGGCGACCGCCAAGGGCAAGGGAGCCGGGCCGAACAACTTTCCGCAGCGAACCGTCGAATCGCAAGCGAATGCGCGCAGAGGCGGTAGCACCTATATTGGAACGTTGCTCTACGGCTCGCTGGCGTCGATCGACGAATCGGAGATCGCGAGCCATCTTGCCGGCTGGACCACGATCGTGCTCGAGTCGAATCGGATGAATGCCGCGCAGGAGCAGATCGCGTTTGCAGGCGACGCCACGGGTCGGATTCGGCACGTCATCTACGTCATCAAGGAGAACCGCACCTACGACCAGATCCTCGGCGACCTCGAGCAGGACGGCAAGCCGGTGGGCAATGGCGACGCAAGCCTTGCGATGTATGGCCAACCTGTTACACCCAACCAGCACAAATTGGCGCTGCAGTTCGGCGTGCTCGACAATTTCTTTGACTCCGGCGAAGTCTCCGGCGACGGACATGTGTGGTCTACGGCGGCGATCGGCTCAGATTACCTGGAGAAGACATGGCAGCAGAACTATCACGGGGAACAGCGGAGTTACGACTACGAAGGCATTGTGGCCGGTGGCTATCCGCTGCTGCAGAAAATCCCTGACGTGAACGAGCCCGCCAGCGGCTATCTGTGGGGCGACCTCGCGGCGCACGGCAAAACCTACTATCACTTTGGCGAGTTCATCTCGTCGACGTTTTGCGACCAGCCGGCGGTTGCCGACGCCACGCTGGGAGCGATGCTGGCCGGGCCGAGCTGTGCGCAAAAGGCGTTTGCCCCGGGTGAGGCGCTGCCCGCCGAGTGGGGCGGCGGCCTGAACAAATGGCCGTGGCCCATTTCGCGAATAGTGACCAACATAGCCACCAAGTCCGAGTTGGTGGGTCACTTCGCGCCGGAAGCGCCGGACTTCAATCTCATGGTCCCCGACCAAGTCAGGGTGGAGATATTTCTGCGCCACCTCAAGCAATGGATCGCCGATCGCGAGCACGGCCACGACTCCATGCCCGATTTTGTGATGCTGCGCCTGCCCAACGATCACACCGCGGGCACACGTCCGGGCGGGCCATCGCCGAAGTCATCCGTCGCCGATAACGATCTGGCGGTGGGCCGCGCCGTCGAGGCGATTTCGAACTCGCCGTATTGGGACGACACGGCCTTCTTTATTCTTGAGGACGATGCGCAGAGCGGCGCCGACCACGTCGATGCGCACCGCAGCATCGCGCTGGTGGTCAGCAAGTATTCGCCGCGCGGCCCCAGCGGCGCGCCGTTTGTTGACAGCCGCTTCTACTCCACGGTGAGCGTCGTTCGCACCATGGAGGCGCTGCTCGGTCTGCCGCCCATGAATAACAACGATGCCTTCTGCTCGATGATCGCCTCGCTGTTTACGGGACCGGGCGATCAGTCACCTTATACCGCCGACTATTCCAACCGCGACAACGGTCTCATCTACACCGCCAATCAGAACAACGCCGTGGGCGCCCGGGCCAGCATGAAGATGGACTTCAGCCACGCCGATCGGGCCCCCGCCGAGAAGCTCAACATCATCCTGTGGAAGGACGCAATGGGCGGCGCGCCGGTGCCACCGATGCTTAAGGTGCGTGCGAAGAATGCGGACGACGCCGACGACTAGCGAGCTTAGGAGCCGCGGACAGCCAACGGTTCACCTGATGGGATAAATGGTGGAAAATCCAGCCTGAATGGCGCCGACCGTCATTAACTTCTTCGCCAAACCATGCCCCAAACTGGTAGCTTGAAAGAGTAGGAAATTCTTTCCCACGATGGCTTCCAGTCCCTATTTTTCATTGGCAGTTTTGTTCTTGGCGGCACTGGGCTTTGGCCTCGCCCCTCTGGGGTTGGCCTGGCTGTGGGCGCGGGTGTATTCGCCGGCCAAGCCCAACGCGGTCAAGAACGCCATTTACGAGTGCGGCCTGGAGTCGAAGGGCGACGCGTGGATGCAGTTCCGTTCGGCCTACTACCTCTACGGGATCATTTTTCTCATCTTCGATGTGGAAGCCGTCTTCCTGCTTCCGTTTGCGGTGGCATTTACAGGTTTGGGCGCTGCGGCTTGCGCGGCCATGCTGGTGTTTGTCCTCCTGTTGGTTGAGGGACTTGCCTGGGCCTGGGCGAAGGGCGTGCTGACGTGGCAGTGATGAAAGCAGGGAACAGGGATCAGGGAATAGGGAACAGTTTTTCGTCCGGGCAATGAATGTTGTGCGAAACGGTGAGCTGGTTTATTACCACTGATCACTGACCACTGGAGCGGAGCGACTTATGGCTGTTGACCAGCAACTGAAGATCGAACTGGGCAAGCAGGGCATCTTCGTCACGACCATCGAAGAGCTCTACAACTGGGGCCGTCGCAGCTCGGTCTGGCCGATGCAGTTCGGTTTGGCCTGCTGTGCCATTGAGATGATCGCCACAACCATGGCTCGCTATGATCTGGCTCGCTTCGGCGCAGAGGTCTTCCGCCCATCGCCGAGGCAGGCCGACCTGATGATCGTCTCCGGCACCGTAACCAAGAAGATGGCGCCGCAGGTGGTGCGCCTTTACAACCAGATGGCCGAGCCGCGGTATGTCATCGCGATGGGCGCGTGCGCCATCTCCGGCGGTCCGTTCAAGCAGGGTTATAACGTGCTCAAGGGCATCGACCGCTACATTCCGGTGGACGTGCACATTCCCGGCTGCCCGCCGCGCCCTGAGGCGCTGATCCAGGCCTTCATGACGCTGCAAAAGAAGATCGATGGACAGCCCTTGACCGGCGAGGACCGTCCGCGGCATCTCAACTCCGAAGCGCAGGGCGAGTTTCCCGTGCCTGAGCAGGGAGAGCACGATCTGGAACCCACATCGAACAAGGGAGTTTGGCCTGTACCGATCACGATTCGGTAAGGCAGGGAACATGGGAGTGCGGGCGAGGACGCCCGCACGACAGCCGGCGGGGCGCCGGCGCTACAAAGGAAAAGGGAACGGGAAACAGAGAGATTCTTGCAGCGGCGACGAATTGATGAGAGCTGATAGCTGAAAGCTGGTAGCTGATTTGAAGACAGTTGAAGAGATCAAGACGGCAATTGAAGCGGCGGTTCCCGGCGCGGGGGTGGAGTTTGTTTCCAACCCCAGCCCCTCCGCGCAACACTCGTTGCGGATCGCGCCGGAGTCCGCCGTTGTGGTCGCAACGTTTCTTCGCGACGATCCCGAGCTGGCCTTCGATTTCCTCTCTAACCTGACCGGCGTCGACTGGCTGGACAAAGAGATGGCGGAGAAAGTTAAAGTAACGCGTCAGGTCGTGAAAACGATCGACGGTGTCGAGCAAACAGTCGAGGAAACGGCCGACGAGACGCGCAAGCGCGTCGACCCTGGCTATCTTGAAGCGGTCTACCACCTTTTTTCGGTGGGGAAGAAGCACGGGCCGCTGGTGCTCCGGATGCGCACGGTGAACCGGTCCGATCAAGTCGACCTGCCGTCACTCACGCCCGTCTGGCGCTCAGCCGAGTTTCAGGAGCGCGAGGTATTTGACCTCTACGGCATCGTTTTCACCGGTCATCCGGACCTGCGCCGGCTGCTGATGTGGGACGGATTCAAAGATCACCCCATGCGCAGGGATTACGTGGAGCCGGACGATTTCGAGTATGAGCCCACGCCGCACGACGAGGTGCTGCGGCGGGCACTAGAGCGCACAAGCAAAGAGCAAGTGAGCGAGGGAGCAAGGGAGCAAGGAACGAGCGGCGCATGAGCGTGACAGAGACCAGGACGAAGAGAGTTGAGGGCTGGAACCGGCCGCCGGTGATTGAGCCGGACGGCGAGGGTGAGCTGCTTGAAGTCGCCATGGGGCCGCATCATCCCTCGACGCATGGCGTCTTTCGCATGGATGTGGCGCTCGACGGTGAGCGGGTCGTCCGCCTCAAACCCGTTTTCGGCTACCTGCACCGCAACCACGAGAAAATCGCCGAGGGCGCTTCGTATCTGGCGTCGATGCCGTACACCGATCGCCTCGACTACTTCTGTTCGCTCACCAACAACTGGGCGTATGCGCTGGCGGTGGAAAAGCTCGTCGGCCAGGAGGTCCCTGAGCGCGCCGAATACATTCGCGTGATCCTTGCCGAGCTGACGCGCGTGCAGAACCACGCTTCGTCCATCGGATTTCTCATTCAGGAGATGGGCGCCAGCGGCACGCCGCTCATGTACGCCTTCAAGGAGCGCGAGAAAATCCTGGACCTCTTCGAATCGCTAACAGGCTCGCGCATGATGTGCAACTACATGCGCTTTGGTGGCTGCCGCGTGGATGTTTCCGCAGCGTGGCTCGACGCCACGCGCAAGGTGGTGGCCGGCCTGCCTGCATTTGTCGACGAGTTCGAGGCTTTGCTCTCATCCAACGAGATTCTGATGGCGCGCTGCCAGGGAATTGGAATTCTGCGGCCCGAACTGGCCGTCAATGCCGGAGTCTCTGGCCCGATGCTGCGCGCGTCGGGCGTAAACTACGACATCCGCAAGGTCGACCATTACGGCATCTACGACCGATTCCAATTCCGCATCCCGCTCGGCGACCACGGAGACATCTACGATCGCTACATGGTTCGCATCCTCGAAATGCGCGAGTCGATCAGAATTCTTGAGCAGGCGCTCAAGGATATTGCCGCCGGACCGATCATGGACCCAAAGGCGAAGCTGCGCGGTTTCCGCCCCAAGCCCGGCGAGGCGTACGGCCGCATCGAAGCGCCCAAGGGCGAGCTTGGCTTTTATCTCATCAGCGACGGCGGCCCCAATCCATATCGCTATCGCGTGCGCCCGCCCAGCCTCATCAACCTGACAATTCTGGAGGACATGTGTCTGGGGCAAAATGTCGCCGATGTTGTACTGATCTTTGGCAGCGTGGATATTGTCTTGGGAGAGGTGGACCGGTAGAGATGCGAGTGTTGATGCTGGTCCATGTGTCAATGCAGCAGAAACCGCAAGGAGGTCGAGATGAAGTTCATGAAAGGAACGAGGGCACTGCTGGTAATTTGTTTGACGCTGGGCGTGGCAGTCGGAGCGCGCGCGGCGGGACCGTACACCCTTACATGCGATGCCGCGCGAAGTGGGCCGATCACGATCGAGCTGACCGGGTTTACCGTCGCAGTAACCGCGTCAAGCGTTTCGGGAGTGGGTGCGGCTCAGGGCAGGCCTGAAACCAAATTCACGTTAACCATCGACTTCGCTCCGGGCAAAGATTACGGCGCGCTTTTGTCGATGCTCCAGGACAACGAAAACCTGCGAAGCTGCAAGCTGGTTGACGGCGAAGGCGGAGGATCGGCCGCCACGGATAACTGGAACCAATCGGCGGTGACCAAGGGAAAGAACAAGGGGAAAACCAACGCGCCTGCATCGACCACTGGCGGCGCGCTTGAATGGATCCTGACCAACGCAACAATCACTAGCGTAACGGCGACGGGCAGTGAAAGCGCCACAGGTGTGCCCCAGGGATCGATGCAGTCCACGCTGGAGGCGCAAACATTTTCCTTTGCGGACTAACTTGGAGATCGACGAACTGTGAACGATGACCTTTGAACTGCAAACTGGAGGATGCATTGCTGGGTGATGGAATCCTGAAAGGGATGGCGGAGACGGCGAGGAATTTCTTCGGCAGTTTTGTCTCTGCGGAGCGGCTGACGACGGTCGAGTATCCGGAACAGCGGATTCCCACCGCCGAAAGCGCGCGCGTCTTTCCCTTTCTGGTCTACGACTCCAAGAGCCCAGGGGACGGCGCCGATTGGCTGGCCGGAATGCGCTGCGTGGCCTGCCAGATCTGCGAGAAAGAGTGCCCGCCCAAGTGCATTTACATCGAAAAAAGCCCGGACAAAAAGCCGGATTACGTGGGCAAACAGCAGTTTTATCCCGCGCGCTTCGACATTGACGTCTCCGTTTGCATGAGCTGCCAGATCTGCGTTGAAGTTTGCCCGTTCGAAGCGATTAAGATGGACACGCAATTTGAGCTGGCCACCGAGGATCGCTTCGGCGGCCTGCTCTATGACCGCAAGGAACTGTCCAGATCGAACGAGTATTACCACTCGATCCACCCGACCGAGGCGACGGAGGTCGATGCGCGCCTGGCCGAGGAGAAAGCCAAATTGGAAGCGAAGGCCAAAGCGGCAGCGGAAGCCGCCGCCGCCAAAGCCGCGGCTGCAGCGAATCCGGCTCCGACGTCGGGAGGAGGGAGCTAGCCCATGATCGCGACGCTTGGGGCCACGAATCCGTTCTTCGTGAATCTCGACCAGATCTTCGTTCTCCTGCGCAACTGGCTCGTCGGATTTTTGCCCGCGGTTTTGCGCCAGGCTGCGGGAGTTCTGCTCGGCGTCATTGCCATCGTCTGCGTCTTCCCCGGCCTCTTCGCGCTCACTACGGTTTTCGAGCGCAAGGGCCTGGGCCGGATTCAAAATCGAATCGGCCCGAATCGCGTAGGCCCCTACGGCCTATTGCAGCCGATCGCCGACGGCATCAAGTCGCTCACCAAGGAAGACATTGTTCCGCTCCGCGCCAACGCCGCCGTGCATTTTCTTGCGCCGCTGGTGCTTGTGGTTACGGTCTTCATGGGCTTTGCGGTGCTGCCCATGGGCCGCAACATGGTGCTGGTCGACATGGACGCCGGCCTACTCTTTTTTTTCGCGATGGGCGCTGCTACGGAGCTTTCGGTCTTCATGGCGGGCTGGTCGAGCCGCAACAAGTACTCGCTGCTTGGCGCCATGCGCGCCGTTGCGCAGATGATCAGCTATGAAGTCGTGCTGCTCCTGTCCAGCGTAGCCGTGGTTATGATCACCGGCTCGCTTTCGCTACCCAAAATCGTCGCGGCGCAGAACCAGTACACTGGCGTCTTTCCGCACTGGTACATCTTCACGCCGTGGGGCCTCGCGGGCTTTTTGATGTACGCCATCGCCGCCACAGCCGAAACCAATCGCTCGCCTTTCGATTTGCCCGAGGGCGAGTCGGAGCTTGTCGCCGGTTACCACACCGAATACTCCGGCTTCAAATTCGCGCTCTTCTTTCTCGGCGAGTATCTCGCCATGTTTTCCATCTCGGGCCTCGGCACCACTCTGTTTCTCGGCGGATGGTCAGCGCCATTCTCATTTCTCGCCTGGGTTCCTTCGTGGTTCTGGTTCTTCGGCAAGGTGATGCTCTCCATCTTCGTCTTCATCTGGATGCGCGGCACGCTGCCCCGTCTGCGCCAGGACCAGTTGATGAACTTTGCCTGGAAATTTGTTCTGCCATTCACACTGCTCAACCTGCTGGTCACCGCGCTCTGGCGCTTCATGGGTGAGGGCTGGGCGCGATGGGTAGTCTGTTCGGCCGTTCTCATCGCGGCTTACGTCGTCATGGGCCGGCTGGAGATGCGCAGCGAGCACTTCGGCCGCAGGAGATACCGCTATGCTGAGTAGGGAGTGCGAACGTTGAGCCCGATCTTCTATCTGCTTGCAGCGCTCACGCTGGCCGGCGGCCTGGCCACGGTGTTGCTCAAGCAACTTGTTCACTGCGCGCTCGCCGTCACGGTTGCTTTCGCCGGGCTGGCTCTGCTTTTTCTCCAACTGGACGCGCAGTTCGCAGGCTTCGCGCAGATTCTTGTCTACATCGGCGCCGTCGCCATCCTCATTGTCTTCGCCATTCTGCTCACACACGGTTCCGATTTGCCGAAGGCTGGTGTCTTCAGCAAAACCTGGGCCTTAGGGCTCGTGATCGCCGCGGGCGTCTTTGCCGTTCTCGGATGGGCGGTGCTCGCCAGCGTGAGAGCGATTCCGCAGCAGAATACCGTACCGACCGTCACCGTACACGACATCGGCAACGCGCTTGTCGGCCGCTATGTGTTGCCGCTCGAAATTGTCGCCTTGCTTCTCACTGCGGCCACAATCGGCGCCGTCATCGTGGCCATGCACGAGAAAGAGAGGCCGCGATGACGTCGCCACTCGCCGGATATCTTCTCGTCGCGGCGCTCCTGTTCGCCATCGGCCTTGGCGGCGCGCTCGTTCGGCGCAACGCCATCCTGGTCCTCATCGGCATCGAGCTCATGCTCAACGCGGCCAATCTGAACCTGATCGCTTTTTGGCGTTTCGGCCCGCACCCCGAAGCGCTCACCGGAATGATGTTCGCGATCTTCTCCATCGCGGTGGCGGCGGCCGAGGCTGCCGTGGGCCTGGGACTCGTCATCGCTATCTATCGCCACACCAACACCGCCGAACTCGACAAGATCGACAGGATGAAGGGGTGAGAGCTTGATCGAGCAATCCGCTGTATTCACTCCTCAATCCGCGGTTTCTTCCATCGCCAGATTTTTGTGGCTCATCCCGGCCGTGCCGATGGTCACCTCCGGAATCGTCGCGTTACTCAAGCAACCAAGACGCAATGCCGCTGCGAGTCTTGCCGTCGGCTCGCTTGGCTTCTCGCTGCTTCTGTCAGTCATCGCCTTTGCGCATGTTCTCCGCGGTTGGACACACGGCGTAGTCGTTCGCGAGACTGTCAGTTTTACTTGGCTGCAGTTCGGCCACTCGACTGTCGACCTCGGCTGGGTGCTCGATCCTCTTGCGGCCATCATGCTCGTGATGGTCAGCTTCGTGGGGCTGCTCATCTTCATCTACTCCGTCGGCTACATGGCCCACGACGAAAACTTCACCCGCTTTTTCTGCTTCATGTCGCTCTTTGCCGGAGCCATGCTCGGCGTGGTTATCTCAAATAGCCTGCTCCTTCTCTTCATGTGCTGGGAGATCGTCGGCCTCACGTCCTATCTGTTGATTGGCTTCTGGTATCAGAAGCCGGCGGCCGCAGCGGCGGCAAAAAAAGCGTTCGTCACCACGCGCGTCGGCGATGTTTTCTTTCTTCTCGGAATCGTCTGGCTGTTTTCGCAGACTGGCACACTGCTTTTCTACAACAACGGTGCCGGCTCGCTCGAGCACCCCGCTCTCACGAATCTGCTCGCCCAGCACGCTGGTCTCGGCCTCAGCGCTGCCAGCGCAATTGGCCTGCTCATCTTTGCCGGAGCCGTGGGTAAGAGCGGCCAGCTTCCGCTGCACGTGTGGCTGCCTGACGCGATGGAGGGCCCCACGCCGGTCTCCGCGCTCATTCACGCGGCCACCATGGTCGCGGCGGGCGTTTATCTTGTCGCGCGTGTTTATCCGCTGATGGCCGCAGGCGCTCCGCTCATGTCCATCGGTGCCCAGGCCGGTGGAACCACCGTCGCTCTCGCCGTCGTCACCTGGGTGGGTGCGGCTACGGCGGTCTTTGCGGCGCTCATCGCCGTGGCGCAAAACGACATCAAGCGCATCCTTGCTTACTCCACTGTCTCGCAGCTCGGCTATATGATGGCCGGCCTCGGCTTGGGCGGCGTTGCGGTGGGTATGTTCCACCTGATCACACACGCATTTTTCAAGGCGCTCTTGTTCCTCGGCGCGGGCTCGGTGATTCATGGATGTCACGAGGAGCAGGACATTCGCCGCATGGGCGGCCTCAAGGTCGACATGCCGCTGACCTTCATCACCTACGCCATCGGCATGCTGGCGTTGTGTGGCTTTCCGATCTTTTTTTCGGGTTTCTGGTCGAAGGATGGAATTCTGGAAGCCGCGCAACGTTCGGCCGCGATTAAGGGCCCGTTTTACCTCCTCGTCTTCGGCGCGCTGCTCACCGCTTTTTATATGACGCGGCAGGTCTGCTACGTTTTCTTCGGCTACTGGCGCGGCCATCAACCGGTGCACGAAAGCCCGAAGGTGATGACGCTGCCGCTGGTCATCCTTGCATTCTTTACCATGGCCCTGGGCCTGATCGGAACTCCAGCCTGGCCATGGTTCCACGCGTTTCTTGAGGGCCGCGCGGCGACGCTGAGCTTCCACAGCCTTATCGAATCCAGCTTCCTCCTGCTCATGGCCACTTCGACGCTGGTGGTTTTTCTTGGCCTCGGATTCGGCTGGAGACTTTACGGCAACAAATCGCCCAAGCCGGAAGAGCCTGACGCGCTGGAGAAATCCGTGCCCTGGCTGTGGGCCCCGCTCCGCGATCGCCTCTACGTCGACGAGTTTTATGGCATGACGGTGATCGCCTTTTATGCGTGGTGGGCGCGCGTGGCCGATTGGCTCGATCGCCGCGTTTGGGGCGGTATCGTTGCCTTCGTTGCCTGGATCTTCGCGGTTTGGGCGCAGCTCAACCGCCTGTTCGACGTCAATTGGGTCGACGGCGGCTTTGACAAAACCTGCGAGGAGCTTTCTGAAGGCGGGGGCCTGCTGACGAGCATGCAAAGCGGCCGCGTGCAAAACTATCTCCGAATCCTGGCCGTTGCGGTCATCGCGCTGGCCGCTATTATCTTCTGGAGCAGCCGGCCATGAACGAATTCGCGACCGGTTTTCCGATTTTGACGCTCCTCACTGTGCTGCCCCTCGTGGGCGCGGCCATCGCGCTCTTCGCGGGCAAGCACGCGCGCGGCGTCGCGATGATTACATCGCTTAGCTGTCTTGTCCTCTCACTTGTAATTTGGATCAGCCTGCCCGCCAACGAAATCATCGGCCTTGTTGAGCTGCACAGTTGGGCGCCATCGCTCGGCATCGAGTATCACCTCGGTGTCGACGGCCTCGGCGCGCTAATGCTTCTGCTCTCCGCCGTTGTTACGCTCATGTCGGTGGACGCATCGCATCGCGTGCACCACATGCCCGGCCTTTTCTACGGCCTCATCCTCATCCTTGAATCGGGCCTGTTCGGTTCCTTTACCGCGCTCAATTTTTTCCACTGGTTCTTGTTCTGGGAACTTAGCCTCATTCCCGCATTCTTCCTTATTAAACTGTGGGGCGGCCCGCGTCGCGGTCCCGCGGCCACGCAGTTTTTTATCTACACGATGGCCGGATCGGTGGCGCTGCTGATTTCGTTTCTCGCCATCTTTCTTTCCACTGGCTCGATGGATTTCGGCGATCTCACAGCAATGGCCGCATCAGGGGCGCTGTCGCAGATGGTCACGGCGCATCTAGGCTCGGTGATGCCCTGGCTCGCCATCGGCGTACTCGCAGGCTTCGCGGTCAAAGTGCCTCTCGCGCCTTTTCACACCTGGCTGCCTGCCGCGTATGCCGAGGCGCCTTCACCGGTCACAATGCTGCTCACCGGCGCAATGTCGAAGATGGGCGTCTACGGCCTGCTGCGCATCGCACTGCCCATCTTCGGCGTGCAGATTGCCGCCATGCGCACGCCGCTTCTGGTTCTCGCCGTGATCACCGTGGTGATGGGCGCGTGGGCCGCGGCCGCGCAAAAAGATCTGAAGCGCATCTTTGCCTACTCGTCGGTCAATCATCTCGGCTACTGCCTGCTCGGAATCTTCGCGCTTGCTGTTCCCGCCTACGGTGCAGCCGCTCAGGCCAGCCAGGCCGCAGCGCTCGACGGCGTCATTCTGCAAATGTTCAATCACGGCATTACTGCGGCCGCTATCTTCTGGTTCATCGCCATGATTCAATTCCGCACAGGCGGCCTGCGCGGCATCGATGATTTTGGCGGCCTGCGCAAGCCCGCGCCGGTATTCGCCGGGCTCATGGGCATTGTGCTCTTTTCCTCGCTCGGTCTGCCCGGCCTGAACAGCTTCGTGAGCGAGTTCCTCATCTTCCGCGGTGTTTTTCCGCTCGCGTGGGTCGCCGCCACAATTTCGGTTCTCGGCCTGCTCGTGACGGCGATCGTGATCCTCACCGTCATTCAAAAAGTCCTTACCGGCTCTGTTCCTGAACACTGGGCCAACTTTCCCGATCTGCATCACAGCGAACGGCTGGCCCTCGCTCCCGTGATTGCTCTCATGTTCGTTGTCGGGCTTGCGCCCCGCCTGATTCTCGACACGATCAACCCGACCGTCGTGAACCTGCTCGCGCACTGGAGATTTTAGAGAATGGCCTGGGCGATTTATATCTCGTTTGCCGGCGCGCTGATCTCAGCGCTGCTGCCCAAAGCCAAGCCCGAGGTTGCGCGCTGGTGGGCGCTCGCCGTGGCTGTGGCCGGGCTCGCCATCGCCATTGCTGGCTTCGCCGCGGGCATGGGCCAAGGCCGCCAGGTCTTCGTCGACATGCTTTGGGTGCCGTCGATGGGCGTTCATTTTCTGCTCGCCGCTGACGGCATTAGCCGCGTTCTCGTTCTGCTCACCGGCATCGCCTCCGTCGCTGGCGTGCTTTTCAGTTGGAACGTCGAACTCCGCACCAACCAGTTCTTCGCGTTCTATCTGGCACTGATCGGCGGCGTCTACGGCGTCTTCCTGAGCGGCGATCTCTTTCTGCTCTTTGTATTTTATGAGATTGCCATCGTCCCCAAGTACTTCCTCATCTCCATCTGGGGTTCAACGCGCCGCGAATACGGCGCCATGAAGCTCGCGCTCTACTCCTTCGTCGGCTCGGCGATGGTGCTTATCGGCCTGCTCGCGGCCTACACTACCGCGGGCAGCCACTCCACCGCGCTCGGCGATCTCGCGCACGCGGGCCTGCCCGTCAGCTTTCAGATGTGGTGCTTCCCGCTGGTCTTCGTCGGGTTTGCGATTCTCGCCGGCATGTGGCCGTTCCACACCTGGGCGCCTACCGGCCACGTCGCCGCGCCCACGGCGGCGTCCATGTTGCTTGCAGGCGTAGTCATGAAACTTGGCGCGTACGGCTGCCTGCGCGTCGGCATCGGACTCTTTCCGCACGGTCTCGATCCCTGGGGATTCTCATTTATCGGGCTAGGCTCCTGGCGCGACGTCTTCGCGTGGCTCGCCGTCATCGGCATCGTCTATGGCGCGCTTGTCGCGCTGGCGCAAACCGACTTCAAATTCGTCATCGGCTACTCGAGCGTCAGCCACATGGGCTTCGTGCTTCTCGGCCTGATGACGCTCAACCAGATCGGCGTCGACGGCGCGGTTCTGCAGATGTTTTCGCACGGCGTCATTGCAGGCCTCTTGTTCGCCATCGTCGGGCGCATCGTCTACGACCGCACGCACACGCGGCAATTCGCAGAACTAGGGCCCATGCACCTGTCGCGGCGGCTGCCGTTCGCGGCGTGGGCCTTTGTTTTTGCCGGCGTCGCGTCGATGGGCCTGCCCGGCTTCTCCGGGTTCGTAGCTGAGCTGCAGGTTCTGGTCGGCGCGTGGCAAGCCAATCCCTGGTGGGCCGCCGTTTCCGGCATCGGCATCATCGTTGGCGTCGCCTACATTTGGCGCGCACTGCAAAAGGCCTTCTTTACCGACGCGCTGCCCACCCCGCATGAGCTCGAGTCGGAACCATTACACAAATTCGCTCCAATCACCTGGCCCGAGTACGCCGGGGTCGCGCTGCTCGGAATCTCCACGCTCGTCGTCGGCCTATACCCGCGCATTCTTCTCGATCAAATTGAGCCGGCCGTGAAAGCGCTGCTCGCGGGAGGCGCGCAATGAACCAGGCCGCCCTCAGCTATGCCGCGCTCTTTCGGGCCACGCTCCCTGAGACGGCTCTCGAAATTGCCGCGCTGCTCGTGCTCGTCGTCGACCTCGGATTCCTTCGCAAAGCTGCTTTGCAAATCCGCACCGCTGTTGCCGCCGTCATCGGAATTGCCGGATGTATTGCGGCTGTTTGGGCGGTCTATGCGGCAGGATGGGGCGGATTCGGCGCCGGGAGCGATCTTCTGCTCGCAGCGGGCGGCTCCGCGGGCGTCGCGCAAGTCGCCATTCTCGTGCTCACCGCGCTTACTCTTCTGCTGGTCGTCGATTCAGGCTCCGCGGATTCCAGCTTCACCCGCAACGCCGGCGAGTACGTTTCGGTCGTGCTGATGGCGGCCGCTGGCGGATTGATCATCTCCGCCGCTCAGGACTTGCTGGTGATCTTTGTGGGGCTCGAACTGCTGAGCCTTGGCCTCTACATCCTCACAGCCTTCGCCAAGCAATCGGGCAAGAGCGCTGAAGCCGCCATCAAGTATTACCTCTTCGGCGGAATGTCGGCCGCGTTCCTGCTCTTCGGTTTCAGCTATCTTTATGGGCTGTCGGGTTCAACGAGCCTGCCTAAAATTGTGCTCGGCACCTATTTGGCGTCGGCCAGGGGCGGCACACCGCTGCTTCTCATTGCATTGGTCATGATCGCCGCCGGTCTTGGCTTCAAAATTGCCGCCTTCCCGTTTCATCTCTGGGCGCCTGACACTTACGAAGGCGCTCCCGCACCGGCCGCTGCGTTCATCGCCTCCGTCTCCAAGGTCGCGAGCTTCGCCCTGCTCATCTCCATCAGCTATGCAATCCTCTGGTGGCCCGCAATGCTGCACTTGAAGGGCGGCGGCGTCACCTTCACTTCTTCCCTTGCCGGCACCCCGCAACCTCCCGTTACTGTCGGCTTTGTTACATCGTGGCCGATGATCCTGATGGATCTCTCCGTGCTTTCGATGATCTTCGGCAACTTGGCCGCGCTCGCGCAGTCGAGCGTTCGCCGCCTGCTTGCTTACTCGGCCATCGCCCACGCCGGCTACATTCTGCTTGGCCTTGCGTTCTTCGGGTGGACGAACTTGAGCGCGGAGGCGATTCTCTACTACATCGTCACCTACGGCCTCACGACCATCGGCGCTTTCGGTGTGGTGGGCGTCGTCGAGCGCGCCACTGGCAGCGACAAGCTCGACGCTTTCCTCGGACTGCACAAGCGCAACCCGCTGCTCGCCGCCGTTCTGCTTGTGCTCTTCCTCTCGCTCGCCGGAATTCCGCCACTGGTCGGCTTCTGGGCCAAGTTCAATCTGTTTGCAGCGGTGCTCACGCTGGGGTCGGGACCGTTTCCTGTGCCTGGGCCGCTATCCTCGCTGCCACATGAAGCCCTGATCCTCGTCGCTCTCGCCATCGCCTTCAGCGCCGTCTCGCTCTATTACTATCTGCAGGTGCTCAAGCGCGCATACGTGATGCCCGCGACCGACGAGTCCCCCATCAAAGCGCATCCCGTCACGCTCGCCGTGCTCGTGCTCATAACAGCGGCGGTCATCGTTCTCGGCTGCTTCCCGGCGCTGCTGCAGAACTGGATTGCGAGTTTCTACGGCATGTAGCTAGACGACACTTCGGACGCCGGGCAGCCGCACCAGTGGGTCGGCAATCAGCCAGGTTGCGGCGCAGGCTAACAAGCCGACGACTCCGAATTTGATCAGCGCTGGAGCCGCCCAGTTGTGCAGCAGCAAGGCGATGCTCACGAGGACCGGGGGATGGATAATGTAGACCGCGTAGGCGCGCCGGTTGAGCCACGACCAAACGGCTGAAGGCTGGTTCATGCGCTCGCGGAAAACCAGCAGCCACGCGGCGATCAGGCCCCAGGCCACGAATGGTTCCCATAGAGCGTAGAAGATGGCCTCAAACGAAAGTCCGCCAGGCGCGCCGGAATTTGTGCCGCGATGAAGCGCGTGAGCGACCGCGATGCCCACTGGAAGACTGGGCCACGCGATCAGCAGCGTAACGATCCAGGGCCGCGCCTGCTTCCAGTTGAGCTGGGCTAGCCAGTCATGCCGCCACGCCGCGATTCCAACGGCAAAGAGAAACACGTAGCCGGCAAAATAACCAAGCTGCAGGCCGAAGACGTTCACGCCTACGGGAACAAACTGCCGGATGGCCAGCGCCACAGCTCCCACGCCGGCAGCGCTCACCAGCCACCAGCGGCCAGCCGGAATCGGCGTCTGCGCCCGCAGCCGCTCAGCCAGCGGCGCGCCAAAGCTCGCGCGCCACGCGCAATATCCGAGACTGAAGATCAACAACGCCTGCGCGAACCAAAGCGGGCCGTTGATGATTTCCTTGTGCTGGTAGATCGAGCGAATGGCCGGCCAGAAACCGTCGCCCTGCGCATAGTTCACAATTCCCGATGTGAGCGGTCCGAGGATGAGGATGAATGCCAGCAAGGGCAAGCCGAGCCGCAAGAATCGGTCGCCGATGAAACGCGCATTGCCTTTGCGCTCCAGCGAAGCCGGAGTGAAATAACCGGCCAAAAGGAAGAAGAGGCCCATGAAGTAGGCCTGGTTGGTGGTGCAGAACAGCATGAGCAGAATGCCAGACGGCGAGCCTGAAGGCTCAACCTCGCGCCAGAACCATCCACCAATCGCGCCGTAGGTGATCGCCGTATGGTGAAGGATTACCAGTGCGACCATCACCGAGCGCAGACGGTCGACATAGTATTCGCGCTGAGGCATGAGTCATGGTACGCGGGGGTGGGAATGCGGGGGTCTGGAGACCCCCGCTACAGCCGGTCTGGAGACAGGCGCTACAAATTAAAGCCGCCCGAAGGTGTTCGCTCCGGGCGGCTTCTTGTTGGCTTCGGATTAATACTTGACGATGGCCGCAAACGAATCCGGCTTGAGGCTCGCGCCGCCTACCAGCGCGCCATCGATCTCTTCCAGGCTGATCAGCGCGGTTGCATTGTCGGGTTTCACGCTGCCGCCGTAGAGAATGCGCATCGCCGCGGCGACATCGGCGCCCAGCAACTTCGCTACTTCCGCGCGAATGATGCGGTGCGCGTCGGCGGCGATTTCGGGCGTCGCCGTCTTGCCTGTACCGATCGCCCACACCGGCTCGTATGCAATCACGATCGGCTTTGCAGCCTCGGGCGTGATGCCCGCAAACGCGCCCGTCACTTGCGTCTTCAGCACGCTAGCTGTCTTGCCCGCCTCGCGCTCTTCAAGGACCTCGCCGATGCACACCACTGGCACCACGCCGTGTTTGAGCGCCGTGTGCAGTTTCTTGTTCACGATCTCGTCGGTCTCGGCAAAATACTGCCGCCGCTCGGAGTGGCCGATGAGCGTATGCGTGCCGCCTATGGCCTTCAATTGCAAAATCGAGGTCTCGCCGGTGTACGCGCCCTCCTCGGCAAAATGAATGTTCTGCGCGCCCACGGCCACGTTCGATCCTTTGCAGCCTTCAACCACGGTTGGTAGCAGCACCGGAGAAGGGAACAGGGCAATCTCATCGCGTGTGTGCCAGGCAACGAGCGGCAAAAAAACATCGACGAACGCCTTGGCTTCGGTCGGCGTCTTATACATCTTCCAATTGGCGGCAATGAGTGCTTTACGAGACATTTTCTGGTTTCCTCAAATCAATTCTATTGGATCGAATTCCGCGTGTCGGGTGATGGCGAGCACAGAGTGAATGCAGGAGGCCCTTTTCGGAAACAATGGCTGCGAGCTCTACGAGCCTGATCCTAATACCGACGTCAGATCGTCAGGCACCGTACCCTTCAGGAAAGCATTCCTATGATCGGGATCTCCCAGATCCATCGAGAAATGGCGCCAGACGCCGTCCTGAAGCACGCCCATCTTCCAGGGCCCGGAAACCGAATCGGAAAACTGCCAGATGATATGGTAGCCATCCTCATTCGTGAACCCTTCCCCGTCAGCCTGAATAATCGCGTTGCCGCGATCCCAAAGTGCTGCGCGCAGCGCGTGGAGTGCATTGCTGCCTTCCTCTGTTTCCGAGCCTTGCAGGTGCTGAAACGCATAGACCGTCTTTACGGAAGCCAGATAATTCTCAAGCCATTGAACGCCGCTTTTCGGCCTGCAATCCTGCATGTCCTCGATGAAATCCGCAACCTCATCCTGGCGGATCGAACCATCCGTGACGGGATTGCGCTCAATCAGAGCAACTTCGACCTCATCGTTACTTGAGAGCAGAAGAGTGCTCCATCCCTCTTCGTTTCCCTCTTCGATTGTCAGGCGGTACTCAGGGTGCTCCGTGCGAATCAATTGCGCGAGCTCATTGAAGGGAGGGAACTCTTCATCTTTCGAAAGGACTCGTGTGTAATAGCCCATGGTTCTTCGCCCCAGCTTCCAGTGTATTCATTCCCTCGCTATAACCCGGGAAATTGCGGCCGTTGCCGGGAATGCGGAGATTTGCTATCATATGACCATGGTCAGTGACCATGGGAGGAGCATCATGAAAACCACCGTCCCCGCCGGAGAATTCAAGGCTAAATGCCTGAAACTCATCGATGAAGTTGCCGAAAAGCGCAAGCCGCTCGTCATCACTAAGCGGGGCAAACCCATGGCGCACTTAGTGCCGGTGCCTGCGAAAAGGCAGGATATTGTCGGTTCGATGAAGGGTTCGGTAACGATCCTTGGCGACATCATCTCTCCGCTTGACGTCGAGTGGGATGCGATGAAATGACCGCTGCCGAATCGGACCGATCGCTCATGTTGCTCCTGGACACTCACATGTTTCTTTGGATGGTTGAAGGTCATCCGCGCCTGGGAGCTGAAACTGCAAAGACCTTGAACCACGCCGCCCGGGAAGAACGCATTGCAGTCAGCGCCATCACCCCGTGGGAGATTGGCGTTCTGGTTGCCAAGAAGCGCATCGACCTGCATCGGGACTTGATGGAGTGGGTCCGCGATTCGCTGTCCAGGCCGGGCGTTACGCTGGTCCCGTTGGAGCCTGAGATCGCGGTCGCCAGCACGCACCTGCCTTTTGACATGCACCCCGACCCCGCCGACCGGATTCTCGTTGCCACAGCGCGCCATTTGGGGGCGTCGCTCGTGACGGCGGATGAGGAGTTGTTGAAGCTTTCAAAGAAGGGGCATTTTAGAGGGATTGACGCAAGCCGCTGAGTTACGCCGAAAATGCGGGCTAATTCTTTGCCGAGGTGCGATTGTTAAACAATCTTCCCGCAAGCATCGCAATGAGAACGGTGGGGATCAGCAGCAAAAGGGCGACTGCAAAGAAGATCGCGGCGCTTTCTCTTCCATTCCAGCTCGCCAGGCCATCGAGGTCAATTCCGTTTGCACCAAGCGCTGAGCTTGCAGCCCATGCGAGAACGCCTGCGGTTAGAAAAGGACATACGACGCTCGCCGTTCGGCTCGCACGATTCGACTTTGTGCCCAACAATGCCGACGACCACCAGTACGCCGCCCATGCAGCCAGCAGAGCCGAAACACCAAGAATAATCGCCAGGGTCACTCGGCGATCCCCCCGCATCCTGCTCTTCTCTGTCGGATGCGATTCTTTCTCTGGCAACTGATCACCGACAACTGTCTCACTTGTCGGTCAGCGCCTCCACGCCCGGCAGCTTTTTGCCTTCGAGGAACTCAAGCGAGGCTCCGCCGCCCGTCGAGATGTGCGTGATCTGGTCAGCTACTCCGGCCTGGTTGATCGCGCTCACCGAATCGCCGCCACCGATGATCGACGTGGCAGCCCGATTGGCCGCAACCGCCCTCGCAATCGCATTCGTTCCCACGGCAAACCGTGGAAACTCGAAGACGCCCGCCGGCCCATTCCATACGATTGTCCTCGCCGTCGCAACCACCTCTTTGATCGCCGCAATCGACTTCGGGCCGATGTCGAGGCCCTGCCAATCGTCAGGAAAATCCACCGAGCAGTCCCACACCTGCGTTTTTGCGTCCGCTGCGAAGTTGTCGGCCAGAATGTTGTCGACAGGCAGCAAGAGTTTGACACCCTTGGCCTTCGCCTTGGCGATCGCTTCCTTCGCCATTTCGATCTTGTCTTCTTCGACCAGAGATTTGCCCGTTTTCACGCCCAGCGCACGCTGAAAGGTATACGCCATGCCGCCCACGATGACCAGCGTGTCCACTTTGTCGAGCAGGTTCTGGATTACGTCGATCTTGCCGGAGATCTTCGATCCACCGATGATCGCCACAAACGGCTTCTCCGGATTTTCGAGCGCCTTGCCGAGATAGGTGATTTCCTTCTCCATGAGCAGACCGGCCACGGCAGGCTTTAGGTAGTGGGTAATGCCCTCAGTGGATGCGTGCGCGCGATGCGCTGAGCCGAAGGCATCGTTCACGTAGACCTCGGCCAGTGACGCCAGCGCCTTTGAGAAGGCAGGATCGTTGGCCTCTTCTTCGGCGTGGAAGCGCAGGTTTTCAAGCAGCAGCACCTGGCCCGATTCAAGCTGCCGCGCCATCTCCTCGGCGATCTCGCCCACGCAATCCGGCGAGAAGGCAACATTCACGCCTTCGCCCAGCTTCTTGTCGAGCAGTTCGCGCAGACGCGTCACCACCGGCTTGAGCGAATACTTCGAGTTGGGCTTGCCCTTGGGCCGGCCCAGGTGCGAAGCCAGAATCACCTTGGCATTTTGCCGGAGCGCGTATTCGATGGTGGGCAGCGTAGCCACAATGCGCGTGTCGTCGGTGATGGCCGTGCCGTCTTCGGTGAGTGGAACATTGAAATCGACGCGGATAAACAGCCGCTTGTTGGTCAGTTCGATGTCTCGAATCGAAAGCTTGGCCATTGAGGATGCCTTTCAGAAACAGTGATTAGTGGTTAGTGAATAGTGGTTAGTGAGTAATCGCCGATGGTCAAGAGCCGCTTTGTCAAAAATGCGCAGCAGCTTGGATGGAGTGACTGCGCCCTGAGGCAGTCACTCCAAAACTAACCACTGACCACTAGTCACTAACCACTGTTTCTTACAGCCCCTTCTTGGCCAGGAAGCCGATGAGGTCGACTACGCGGTTCGAATAGCCCCACTCGTTGTCGTACCAGCTCAGCACCTTCACGCTCTGGCCCACAACTTTGGTCAGCGGCGCGTCCACGATCGAGCTGCGCTTGTCGCCCTTGAAGTCCGAGCTGACGAGCAGGTTCGAGTCGACGCCAAGAATTCCCTTCAGTTTCCCCTCGGAGGCAGCCTTGAATGCGGCGTTCAACGCGTCAACTGTCGTGGGCTTCTCGGCGATGTAAGTCAGGTCGACGATCGAAACGTTCGGCGTTGGAACGCGGATGGCAAAGCCGTCCAGCTTGCCGGCGGTCTCAGGGATCACCAGCTTCAGAGCCTTGGCAGCGCCGGTCGAGCTGGGAATCATGTTCAGTGCGGCGGCGCGGGCGCGGCGCAGGTCCTTGTGCGGGAAGTCGAGAATGACCTGGTCGTTGGTGTAGCTATGAATGGTGGTCATGATGCCGGAGACGAGGCCCGTGGTTTCGAGAATCACCTTGACGACCGGCGCCAGGCAATTGGTGGTGCAGCTGGCGTTGGAGATGATGTTGTGCTTCGCCGGATCGTACTTGTCCTCGTTCACGCCGAGCACGATGGTGATGTCTTCGTTGGTGGCCGGCGCCGAGATGATGACCTTCTTCACGGTTGCGCCCAGGTGCGCCTTGGCCTTGTCAGCGTCGGTAAAGTGGCCGGTCGACTCGATGACCACCTGCGCGCCGACATCGGCCCAGGGCAGCTTGGCGGGGTCGCGCTCGGCCCACACCTTGATTTTTTTGCCGTCGACCGAGATAAAATCCTCGCCCGAGCTGATCTCGTTGGGCAGGTTGCCCAGAATCGAGTCGTACTTGAGCAGGTGAGCCAGCGTCGCCGGGCTGGTCAAGTCGTTGACGGCGACAAAATCGATTTCCTTATTGCCAAGCGCGGCGCGCAAAACGTTGCGTCCGATACGGCCGAAGCCGTTGATTCCAACCTTTACTGCCATGGGTCATTTCTCCTTCGTGGTCTTTGTGGCCTGTGGATTCAAAACTTGTGTCTTACGGTGTCTGAAGTGGGCCTCAAATCGGATTCCACCAAACCCTTGATCGTATCATTGCGGGCTCGGTGGAAAAATGAAAGCGCGATGGCCCTCCGCACACGATTCCCTACCGTTAGGATGAAGTTCCCGCGATGGAACTGTATGTGACGGAGTGCACAAGATTTGCAGCGCCCTTGCCGAGTATGGTATTCGGGAGGGAGACAAGGCTTTCAACAAGGATTAGCAGCAGCATGAGAAGACGCTCCAGACGCGGTCCTAATACCTCAGAATCTACGGGCAAAATCGGCCAGGAACTCCCATCGAATCAACCGGCTCCACTGGTGCCGCTCTACCCCGATGAAGTGCCGGCGCGGCAAAGCCCCGCGCCGCGCGCCCATGAACCTCGGCAGGCGCAGCCAGCGCGGCCGCAGCGGCCATCTGCTCCGGAGCGGCCTGCGCGCCCGCAGCCGCCCGCGAAGCAGGAGTGGCCAGTGAAGCCAGAGTGGAACGTCCCGCCTGGCTCGTCGGCACGGCTCGAAGTCGAAACGCAGCCTGAGATGCCGGCGAAACCTGCTCTCGCTCCCGGCCCCGGTGAGGGCTCGCCCCAGGCGCCCAAAGGATTCGTGGTCCTCGCCATCGGCCTGCCCGGCTCCGGCAAGACAACGTGGTTCGGCCGCCGCGGCGTCACCCCGCTCTCCAGCGACCTTCTGCGCAACATCCTCTTCGACGACGTCGAGGAGCAGCGCTACCAGGGCCTGGTCTTTTCGACCCTCCGCTCACTGCTGCGCGCGCGGCTCATCGCCCGCATGCCCGCGAATTATGTTGACGCGACCAATCTCTCCATCCACGAGCGCCGCCAGTGGATCAAGATGGCCAAGAGCTTTGGTTACGAGGTGCAGGCTGTCTTCTTCGATGTGCCGCTCGATGTGTGCCTGGAGCGCAACCGCCAGCGCGACCGCTCTGTGAGCGAAGACATCATGCGCAAGATGGCCGAGAAGCTGAAGCCGCCCGTCTTCGAAGAAGGCTTTGAAAAGATCATCGTGGTGCGGGTGAAGAGCGCGGGGTAATCGAGCCCGGTTCAGCGCTTTCCAAATTAGCTATTTTAGCTATAATAGCTACATCGGAGGGCCAGCCATGATCACCAAGACATCCGCGGAGGCGCAAAATCAGTTTGGGCAGTTGCTCGACACCGTGCAGCGCGAGCCGGTGGTGATCACACGGCATGGCAGGCCGGCTGCCCTGATGGTTTCTCCACAGGATTTGGACGACCTGAAAGAAGTACGCGAGAAGAGGCGCAGAAAGATCGCGGCTGATTGGGATGCCTGGCGAAAGAAGGCCAAAAAGAGCATGACCCCAGCTGCCGCAGCCCTGACCGACGAAGAGATCAATCGCCTGGTTCATGAATTGCGATGAGCCTGCGTGTGGTCTTTGACACCAGCACGCTGGTGAGTGCGGCTCTTCTGCCCAACTCGGTTCCAGAACAGGCACTTCAACGCGCAATCCTCTTTAATCGTCTCTGCGCAACCCGGGAGACATTGGGCGAACTTGAGAGAGTGCTCTGCCTGAAGAAGTTCGACCGATACATAAGTCTCGAATCGCGTCTGGAGTTTATAGAAAAGCTTCGTCGGGATTCATCGCTTAGTTCTGTTCCAAAGGAATTGCTTGTTGAGGCTAGGGGCATTTGCCGGGATAGAAAGGACGATTTGTTTCTCGCTGTCTGCATGGCGGTCCAGGCAGATGCTATGGTCAGCAGCGATCAGGACCTTCTGGTGCTGCACCCGTGGCGGGGAGTTGCGATCCTGACGCCGGCGCAATTTCTGGCTCAGTTTGGTGTTTGAGGATCGACCGATGAATTCTTCCCTTGCACAAGCCCCCTACACCGAGCCCTGGCTCCGCGGGACGCACACAGACGTCCACGCCGCCGGCCGCGCCGTTCTGCACGCGCTTGAGCTCTCGCTCGACGACCTGACCAAATGGACTGCCGGCCTGACCGACGCAGAAGCTCACGCCCAGCCGCTCGGCCTCACTTCCATTGCTTTCCACCTGCGCCACATCGCCCGCTCGACCGATCGCATCCTTACCTACGCTGAGGGCGGCCAGCTTTCAGCCGAGCAACTGGCCGCACTCAAAACTGAAAAGACGGGGACCGAACGGGATGGCGCCAAGCAGGATGAGACCGAGCAGGATGGGGCCGAGCAGGGCGAGGAAGGGAGTCAGGAATCGTTGGCCGAATTGCTCGCCGAGGTCGAAGTCTCCTTCAGCGACGCGGCCGACCGTATTCGCGTGCTGGCCACGGCCAACCTCAACACTCCGCGCTTCGTCGGCCGCAAGCAGTTGCCCACGTCCATTGGAGGAGCGATGATCCATGTGGCCGACCACACGCAACGTCACACGGGTCAGGTGGTCAGCACGGCCAAGGTGATCAAGGCGCTCAGGACTTAGGTCGCACGCCCAACGTACAGCGTACGCCGCGTATCTTCACGGTTGATCGGCGCTGGCTCCTGCTGCAAGGTTATTGCCAGTGTTGATCTGGGTCGGTGGCAGCAGCCGGTATCCATCGCGCGTCCGGATGTGGTACTTCTCCATGCCCGGGCCGACCAGCTTCACGCTGATCGATCGCCATCCGCGGTTGGGATTGGCCTGCGGGTAGTAGCTGACCGAATAGAGATGACTCAGATCTTCTTGAATGGAAGCAAAGGCCTGCTTCTCCTTGCGCCAAGTACCGGCAAAGTATGCCTTGCCGCCGGTCACTTTGCTCATGCGCTCAAACGCAGCTGTCGAAACGGGGTCCTCCTGTGCCAGTCGGGTGCTCACAATGTAGATGATTGTGCCCGTGTCCTGGGCCAGCTCCGCCACGTCCTCGGGAGGAACCGAACTTGCGTTGTCAGGACCGTTCGAGAAGACCACAATTGCCTTGCGTCCGGTCAGCGAGGCAGCATCCTTCACCGTAATCAGCAGGCTGTTATAGAGCGCGGCGTCGTCGCCGGCCACCGTGCTGCGCACGCCGTTCACCACGCGAAAGCGGTCCGCGGTCAGCATTGTGGACCGCGAAAGATCGCGGCTGTACGAATAGAACGCGATCTGGCTTGCGCTGTCCATGGAGCGCACAAAATCCGAAATTGCATCCTGCGCGTAGACAAATCCGCGATACATGTAATTGCTGGTATCGAAGAGAATGAAGATGTTCGCTCCGGCCATAGTGGAAGCCATTTCCGCCGCGGAAATGCGATCAGGATCCGTGTCCGCGCCCGCCGCAATGGCAGCCGGTTCCGACCTGGACCCATCGCCGGCGGTCTGCGCTTCGCTGCTTTGTCCCGGCCGAATCGCGGGTCCGTTGCCTTCCTCGAAAGTGGAGATCCGCTGCGCAATCTTGTCTTCGGTGATCTGAAAATTCTCCGGATGCAGGCCGCTGATGTAGTTTCCCTTGCTGTCGGTCACAGCTACGTTGAGCTGCACCAGATTCACGGTCACGCGCAGATGCGTTGCCTCATCCTGAGCCGCAAACCGCGGCTCGCCAGCGAGCAGGAGCAATGCGCTCAAACCCACGCCGACGCTTACGACGGTCTTGTTTCTCATCATCATCGCTCTATATACCCCCGTTCGCTCTCTCGTTGCTGTCGGCGGCTAAGCCTGCCGTGCGGATGCCAATCTTGCCCTGGCGGAACTCTTCCCCGGTCTGATCCATGGCGCGCAACAATGCCGGCCAATCGTCGATGCTTGTCGCGGAGATGTTCGCCACCATCCGCCGGGTCAGCTCGGGAATGAGCACGTTGAGCGCCGCCGGAGCATAGCCTTTTTCATCGGCCAGGCGCGCCCAATAAAGGTTGCCGGACTCCCACGATTCTCCGAAGAGCCGGCTTGCGACGCCTCCGGAGACAGGAAACGGTGCTGCCGCCAGCAGTGCGCAGGCATCGGACGCCGCCATCGTTGGGTGAGGAACGCCGAAATCCTTCGCCAACCTTTGCGGAGACGTATCAGCGGGATTTCTGCGCACAAGATCGTCGAGTTCCTGGTTGACCGGGCCCCATTTCGCTGCCTGCTCCGGATATCGCCTTCGGAACTCGGCTGCCAGATAGAAGGTATCGGTGGGAAGCAGTTGGGCGGCCAGAGTTGCCGCACCTTCCTTTTGTTCGAGCGATTTCTCCATCTCGGCCATTTCGCCCCATCCCATGCGGTCACTGAAGATCGCGGTGACTTTCTCGCGTAGCTCTGCGTGGTCTACCGAATCCTTAATTAATTCTTCTCCCGCGCCCTGATAAAGATTCACGGCATGCAATTCGTCGCGGCTCACGCCCCACCAACGAGGCAGAGTCGCATTCACCAGCAGCTCTGGGGCTGTCTCTCGCCAGATCAGCGCCTGCAGTTTTTCCGGCGAGATAAAATCCTCTTCCGTCATCGCCAGCACGTAGGGCAAATCCGCGAGCGACCCGATCAGGTAGGCACCGCCGCCGGCCGTTGCGCCGATTCCAATCAGCGACGGCGCGCCCCAGATCTGATCGATGCCCTGAATTGAAGTCGCCGAGAAATCGTGCGAGCGCACGAAGAGCGGATTGCTGTGCAGAATCTGCGCGCCCGGCGGCTCGAAGTAGGCGTAATTCAGGCCCACCAGCGTGTCTCTAAGGAACGGCGCCAGCCGCGCCCGCGCAGCCTCCAACTGCGCCGCTGACCCCGGAGCTTTGATCACCTTGGTCAGGTCGGTGCGCACCTGAAGTTCCGCGTGGCGGTTCACGTAAACCGTCGGGGACCACGTCACACGTTCGCCCTCGGTAAAGATCGGCCGCGGCAGCTCGAATTCGCGCAGAGTTCCCGCCAGGGCCAGCAGGCTGTCGCCATTCTTTGCTCCCTTCACCATGTCTTCCAGGCCATCGTAGAGTCCGAAGAGATTATCCAAAGAGACCAGCCGCTGGTCGTCTAGTACGGCGCGGATCCTGCGCCCCAGTTCGTCGTGGATACGCGTCCCCTCGGGGCTGGTCTGCCGCGGGCCCGCAAGCAGATCGACAACCTCATCCTCCGTCGGGTCCGCATTGCCCCCGGCCGCAACAATGATGGACTGCAGCGACTTGCGCGCCGCATCGAACAGCAGCGTCCCCGAAGAAACATCCCCATAGGCCTGAACCGTGCTTTGCCACGAGGAATTTAAGGCGTCTCCCGCGATTTGTCTTTGCCGCGCCAGGATCTGCCAAAGCCCCACTTCGGCCTGAAACGCTCCCAGCGCATTGGAACGCAGTGATTGATTCGATACGCCGTCGATGCGTTCGGCTGTATCGATAAAGTCCTTGATCGATGCGTCGTCAAGCTCCGGAAATTCGACGAAGACGTGGTACCAGTCGCTCAATTCGTAGTACTTTGCGGCAAGCAGTCGCGCCGTATCGCTCGATAGGCGCTTCTCTGCCGGTCGTGCGGCGTCAATCGCGCTCAGGGTCAGATAAACCTGCGTCGGTCCGTCGGGCGTCGTAATGTCGGAATAAGCCACCATAGCCTCGAGAATGTCCTCGGCGTTGTCCGCACTGCCCGCGTGCCGGGCCGTTTCGTGCGTGTGGTGCAGCTTCTTCTCCCGCGCGAATACCTCCTGCCAAACGCTCAGATTGCCGGGAATCAGGGGCTGGCCTGACGCGTCCCATTGCAGGCGGCTGAGGAGCAGCAGCAGAGTGGGATTTCTTGGGAATACGCTGCTTGCCGCATCGACGTTGGGAACTTCCGAACGATAAGCCTCGTAGAGGCTCTTCAGCCGGTCTTCCCGCGTAAGACGTGCCTGCTGATCGGGACTCACGCGCGCCAGCGCATCAAAATATGCCGCCAGCCAACCCTGGTCCTTGGCCAGCAATCGCACGACGAATTCTCCAGGTGATTGAGCACTCGCGCCCACCAGCTCTTCCCATGCGTGCGCCGCAGCGCCTCCTCCGGGTAATTCGACGGCGCCGTTCCGAATGCACAACCGGCTCCCATAAAAATCGAGGACTGGAGCATAAAAGAGCAACCGCTTGAGTCCGGGCGACTGGAACAGAGCTCGCCTGGTCTCCGGATCGAGGCGCGCCAGCGCCGAATAAAGCCGGTCCACATTCTGGTCATTCATTAGCAGATCGAGAAGCGTCTGGCCGGCCCGCTGTTTCGCCGGAAGCAGCGCCAGCCAGTCCTCTTCGCGAAACAGGATCGGAACGCGCGACGCCGGATACGCGTATGTAAACGGGGTTCCTTGCTGCAGGGATTGTTCCAGCCTCGTCAGCGGGAACCCCGAATCCATTGTAAGAAACGCCCGGTCTGCGTTGGCGGTTATCAACGTCGAGCCCTTCGGGCCGCAGCCATCCTCGAACTGGTATCCGAGAACCCCAATCAGAGGCTCCACATCGCCGCAATTTGTAACGTGGATCGCGCCGTCTGCGCCAGCCAGTGGCTGCAGTTGCCTTGCCTCCTCCACATACCGGTCCTCAAGCAACAGGTATTCCGTTCTCTTCCCCAGTTGACGGCCGTAGAGGAAAGCATTGCGAGCCATCAGCGGCAGCACCTCGCCGGGTTGACTCTCCTGACTGATGCCGGCCATACGCATGAACGACCGCAGCGGCCCCGGAATAATAATGGTCTGCGCCGGCTGGCTCGCGGTCGTTTCGCCGGCCGCTACCCCTGGGTTTTCTGGCTCGGCTGCGCGCGCGGCGCAGCAGGCTGCGAGAACGAGCAGTATTGCCGTAAATATTGTGGAGAAACGATCTGGCAGTTTCATCGCGCTACCCCTTTCAATCCTTGGCCGGCCCGGTTGGGGGATCTATCCGCACACGAAGCGAAAAAGCAGGCAAGGTCTTCTGGCCAAGCGGCAATGCAGAAGATGGCCCAAGCTGTGACCTGTTTCCCCTGATTCCATTTCATACAGGATTAAAGCGTAAGATGGGCCGCGCCAATAAATCCGATGCCCCATCGCGCAAAAGAAGCGCCGGGTTTCATCATCGAATGGAGCCCGCAATGGCTGACAACCGATGGGCAGGGAAGTGAGAAGAATCAATCACCTGTTGCGGTGATCTTCACATGTAGAGAGAGCGTATCAGGCAACCGCGACGCTGAAAAGTCTTTTTCTTGTAATTTTTCGAGGGTTCCCAAAGCGCCTTTGTGGGCGCTGCAAACAGCCCGCTTAGCGGCGCTCTTTCCACCCGGCTTCGCGTCGGAACAGCCTTTACTGGCTGCAAAACAGTGAATGCACCAAAAACTGTGCAATTCCTTGACCGATCCGATTTGCGCATCCCAGGATCGCAAAAATGTCCGGGCACGACCGTTCTCCTTAAGAAAATCGCTTCTCTCCTTGCCCGTCGTTGGTTCCATGAATACACTGGTTTGCGGTCTGGAACCGGCCCTTTCGCACGGTCCTTAACGGCAGGCTGTCATCCCTTCCGGCAGGCCTTTAACTCCAGTCGCAAACCGGACCCCAAGAGAACAGATCAGAAAGCGGACGCAAGAGCCGGGGAAGACGAGGTACGTATGACTGAAAGGCTCTCCTTCGGTGAGAAGTTTGGATACGGTCTGGGCGACATGGCGGCCAATTTCGTCTTCCAGGCCATGCTGGCCCTGCAGTTGGACTTCTATACTCACACCTTTGGCCTTACTCCGGCTCAGGCCGGAACGCTTTTCCTCGTTGTCGGCCTCGGTGTCGCGTGCCTCAATCCGGTCATGGGCGTTATTGCCGACCGCACCAATACACGATGGGGCAAGTTCCGTCCTTGGCTGATCTGGACGGCGCTACCGTTCGGCGTCATCGGCGTGCTCACGTTCACCACGCCCAACATCAGCCCCGCCGCCAAGATTATCTACGCCTGGACCACCTACATCCTGCTCAGGGTCATCTATACGGTCAACAATGTTCCGTACGCCTCGCTCACAGCAGTCATGACCTCCGACCCCGACGAACGGACGAGCATTGCATCCTACCGCCAGATGTTTGCCAACTCCGCCGGTTTCATCGTCGCCAGCCTTGCCATCCCCATGGTCAGGTTCTTCGGTCATGGCAACGACGCGCTTGGCTATCAGCTCACGATGGGGTTGCTCTCTGCTCTCAGCGTCATCTTCTTTGTCATTGCCTTCTTCGCCACCAAAGAGCGCATCCAGCCTGACCCGCAGCAGAAGTCCGATCTAGGCCGGGATCTCTCTGACCTCTTCAAGAATCGCCCCTGGGTCGTGCTCTTCCTGGCCACGCTGTTCTATTTCGCAGCCATCGTGATTCGCGGCAACGTGATGCTTCCCTACTTTCGCTTTGTCGCCGGAAATGTTGACCTCTACGCCTGGTTCAACGGCTTCGGGCTTGCCGCGCTTCTCGCGGGCGTTGCCTGCTCCACCGCCGTTTCAGCGCGTGTGGGTAAGCGTCAGCTTTTTATCGCCAGCATGTTTCTGGCGGGAGTCTTCAACACGGCTCTGATGTTCATTTCGCCAACTGCCACCGTGGTGGTCATTGCAACTGAAGTCCTGCGCCAGTTCTCATTCGGATTGTCAGGCCCCATTCTCTGGGCGATGATGGGCGACGTAGCCGACTACGGAGAGTGGAAGACGGGTCGCCGCGCCAGCGGCACCGTCACGTCCGGCGTCGTCTTCGCTCTCTGGGCAGGTCTCGCCGTCGGGGGCGCCGTCGCCGGATGGCTCTTCACTCTATATGGTTTCATTTCCGGCGCTGCCGAGCAGACAGCGCACGCGCAGAGCGGCATCCTTTTAACAGCGAGCGTCTGGGCCGGCCTGGCGTTCTTTGCAACCGCTGTGTGCTTGCTGTTCTACCCCATTTCGCGCGAGATGAATCAGAAAATCGCGCTCGAGCTGGCAGAGCGGCGTAAGGGGTTCGCTACCGGCAAACCCTCATAGGTTTAACATTGGCCTGGCAAAAATTCCGGAAAGAGAGAATCATGCAAACCAATTCACGCACCGGTGCGCGTTCTGCTACTTTGGCGTTTCTGATTACCGTTTGCGGCGCGGCTGCCGCTCACGCCCCCACTTCATTGAAGAAGGCTTTCAAAGGCGACTTTGTCGTCGGTGCGGCCATGAACGAGGCACAGATCACCGGGCAGGATCGGCGTGGCGACGCCCTGATCGAATCGCAGTTCAACTCGATCTCGCCGGAGAACGTCCTCAAGTGGGAGAGCATTCATCCCCAGCCCGGCCAATACAAATTCGATCTCGCCGACGAGTACGTCGCATTCGGCCAGAAGCACCATATGTTCATCGTGGGCCACAATCTGGTCTGGCACGATCAGGTTCCTGCCTGGGTTTTTCGCGACGACAAAGGCAATCAACTCGACCGCGACGCCCTTCTCGCGCGCATGAAGGACCACATCTCCACCGTGGTCGGCCGCTACAAGGGAAAGATTCAAAGCTGGGACGTCGTCAACGAAGCTCTCAACGACGATGGCACGCTGCGCCAGTCGCTCTGGTTCAAGATCATCGGCCCCGATTACATTGAAAAGGCATTCCAATTCGCGCATGAGGCCGATCCGCAGGTACAACTGTTTTACAACGACTACAACCTGGAGAATGAGCCAAAGCGCAGCGGCGCGATCGCGCTCGTCAGGAAGCTGCAGGCGGATGGAATCCCCATCGCCGGCGTCGGAATCCAGGGCCACGACCACATTGATTGGCCCACCGCGGAGCAGGAGGACGCCAGCATCTCGGCCTTCGCTTCTCTCGGCATCAAGGTCGCAGTCTCGGAACTCGATATGGATGTGCTGCCTTCAGCTTCGCCTGAGCGCACCGCCGATGTGTCGCTCAAGATTGAGCAGAATACGGCGCTGAATCCATACGTCATCGGGCTGCCGGATTCCGTCCAGCAGCAGTTAGCCACGCGCTACGCAGATCTCTTTCATGTCTTCCTCAAGCACCGCGATACGGTTGAGCGAGTCACGTTCTGGGGCGTGACTGATGAAGATTCCTGGCTGAATGGCTGGCCGGTTAAGGGTCGCACCAGCTACCCGCTCCTCTTCGACCGCAGCGGTCGGCCAAAGCCGGCGTATGACGCAGTTCTGCGCGTCGCATCCGAGTCTCAGAGTTTTTCCGGGATTCAGCGTTAAGGCCGATCTAACCCACTGAAAACAATAGTGAAGCAAGTCAAGCCGCCCACACGGAAGGAAAGTGCGCCACCTTTGATTATGTAGGGTTTAGCAGGGGCCGATTGAGCCTTTACGTCACAATTTACGTCATAAAACTCACCTTGGATGCGCTTTACAATCGAGTCTACGGCCGAGGCTTTCCGGTCGCTGGACTCCGATTGGATACGCCGCTTACATTTTGATGAAATGCGACAAGGTGGAACTATGGCAACCGCCTGCCGCCCAATAATAAAGGCTGTCGGGTGCAGTGCAAATTTGGAAGGAGATCTCAGATGAAACGGATAATCGGGTCAGTTGCGATTTGTGTTTTGTTGCTGGGAGTTTCGATTCGGG
>Ga0224554_1000360_pt1 | contig 39215 bp, 37 predicted proteins | sample 714S22024metaG_FD_180666 | JGI IMG/M metagenome (GOLD analysis project Ga0224554, IMG submission 180666) | Peat soil microbial communities from Stordalen Mire, Sweden - 717 S2 20-24 | ecosystem: Environmental > Terrestrial > Soil > Wetlands > Peat | place: Sweden: Norrbotten County, Stordalen... | reverse complement strand
CGGCACAGGCACGTCATTCCAGGGCAATATTCTCGCTGACACAAGCATCACCTTCGATACGGGGGCAAGCATGTCCGGCAGCGCCCTGGCTTTGACCGGTGCCGTGACTCTGGATGACAACACCATTCGCTCCGTGCCTGACTCCAATACGCCTTGTCAGCCATGACCATTTCCTCGTCGCCTTGGACTGCGTTTTCAAATTCCTGGCTGTCATGCACGTTGGCCGCACTCAACGTCACCTTGCGAATCAACGTGTGCGTTTCGTCCACGGCGACATGCGCCTTGTAACCGTAATGGGGCCGGCCTTTTTTCACCGTGTAACCCGCGTCGCCATCGCCGCTGTTTTGATCGCCCTTCGCCGGTGCGCGGCGGGCCGCTTGCAGCAGCGTCGCATCCACCAGCGTGCAGGTTTTCAAAATCAGGCCTTTGGTTTGCAATTGCCGGTTGACCACCGCCAGCAAGTTTTCGTGCAGGCTGTGTTCGCGCAACCGCTGGCGGAAGCGCACCAGTGTCGTTTCATCCGGCACGGCGTCCTGCAGACCCAGACCGACAAAGCGTCGCCAACTCAAGCGGTCGCCGACCAACTCCTCACACTGCGGATCGGACAAACCATAGCAGTGCTGGAGCAAACTCATCTTGAAAAGCACCAGCGGCGCACAGGGCGGACGCCCCGTCGTCGCCGGATACATCGCCTGCAACGCTTTCTCCAAGGGCTTTCAATCCAGGGTCCGGTCCAGCCGTTCCATAAAATCATTCGTCGGCGTGGCGATCATCAGGCTGTCCAAAAGTCCAGGCTGGGGGTTGGTCGTCGTTTGCATATCTCTCGGACGCGGCATTCAATAACTAAGTTTCAAGACTTTTGCAGAGATCCCAATCTGGCTTCCGCGGTCTTCAATTTTTTCTCCCCAGACTTTTTCGACCTTGAAGCCTGCTGCTTCGAGCGCTTGCTTTAGAGAACTGACAATTTTTTCTTTTTGATCCGCAGCGAAATCCTCTGAATAGATCTTTTTCCAATCCCCTGCGTATTGGTAGAACTTTGTTCCGCAAGTAGGAAGAAGAGACAGATTCTTCATGTGTTCGTCGTGGGGAAGATTGGAGAGCACTTGTGTCTCAAACTGCGGCCAATCACCCCCGGAAATCACGGCCACCTTCACAATTTTCAGCAGAGCACTGAACAGTGTGGCCATCTCGGCATCGAGAGATGCTTTGCTTTCGGCGAGCGTGCCATCCAGATCGAAAACAATGAGCTTTTTCATCCGGATTGTCGCTTTTCTACCCACGCACCCGGTCTTACGCAGAATTCTTCCTGCTCCGCTGCCAGCGGCGCGGCAGAGAATTGCAATTCGACTTTTCAGTTCCTCCCTGCCGGCCAGCCAGAACTGGATACATCAACCATTGGTAGGGTAACACCCCATAGCCCGGCAAGGTTCCCGGGTGCATGATGGCGATGTGAAACAAAACGTATTTCCGAAATTGAAAATCCCGAACCCAATGAATCTCCAGCCATGAAACACAACCACAATCACGACAATGCCCACGGCACCCATGGCGTTGGCATTCAACTCGTGCCTGTTCGCTTTGAATTTACTCATCCGACGGCCAAAACCGTTTGCATCGCGGGAACTTTCAACCATTGGCAGCCGGAAGCCAAGACGCTGCATTCCACCGGCACCGGCATCTGGTGGAAGGAAACAAATCTCGCGCCCGGCAGCTACGAATACTGCCTCGTGGTGGACGGCAAATGGATGCCCGACCCGCTTGCCAGGGAATCCGTGGCCAACCCGTTCGGCGGCAGGAACTCGGTTTTGCGCGTGGCCAGTTCGCCGGAGGCCGCCCACCTCGCCGATGCGGAAAACATCCCGCTCCAAAACGACCGCTTGGGCGGCGCTGTCGCCGGGGATCATATCGTCGCTGGAGAAAATTTACCGTTGAAAAACATTAACAAACCAAAAAATAAAAAAACATGAACAAAGAAACACAAGCAGTCGGTAATGACATTGGACAACTGGCCGAGGACGCCCGCGCGTTGATGGCCGCCACCGCCGACGTGGCCGGTGAAAAAGTGGGCGAAGCCCGCAAACGTCTCGCCGCCGCGCTGGATCGCGCCAGGGAAATCGCGGGCTGTGTCCGCGACAAGGCGGTTGCTGGCGCCAAGGCGGCGGACGAAGCCGTGCATGAACATCCCTACAGAGCCATCGCCATTGGCGTAGGCGTCGGTGCCCTCATCGGTTTTCTGATCGCCCGCCGGTGCAGTTGCAACCGGAATTGATCACGTTATGGAAGAATCCGCCGTCAGCCTGGGGCAACTGGCCATGACCTCGAAAACGTTCGCGCGCCGGCTGTTGACCATCGGGGAAAACCGGCTCGAACTGTTGACGGTGGAAGTGCAGGAGGAACGCGAGCGTCTCCTGCACGCCTTTCTGCTGGCCCTCGGCGTGGCAGCGTTCGGCCTGCTTGCCGGCTTGACGCTCACGGCGGCCATCGCGTTTTTGCTGTGGTCCTGGTCGCCTCTGGCCGTGCTCCTGATATTGACCGGCCTCTACGCCGCCTCCGGAATTTGTCTTTACCGGCGGCTCACCGGCGTGATGCGCGACTGGCAGACACTTTCCGCCTCGCTGGATCAACTGCGAAAAGACCGTGCATTTCTGGAGGGAATCCTCGAATGAATTCGCTCGACTCGCGCAAACAACTGTTGATTGCGGAAAGCGAACTCAACCGCGCCCAACTGGTTCAGGAATGGCGGACGATGGCGTCCAAAGTCCACGCGCTCACCGAACAGGCCAGAAGCATCAGCTCCATTGCGTCAGCGGTTGCAACGCTGGTTGCGGGACTGTCATCCTTGCATCACAAAAAATCAGAACCCGCCGCCGAAAAACCTTCGTGGTGGAAGACCCTCCTGAAAGGGGCGGGACTGGCCAGCTCATTCTGGCAGGCATTCCGCTCGCAAAGCAGTGATCGGAAGGGAAATTAGTTTGCAACATCCGCAGGTAGGGTTACACCCCATGGCGTCAGCATGCTTTTATGGGCTATTCTAATTCTATGAATGACAAACTGCTTTTTCTCAAGGCTGACAAAGTTGGACTCGCGTTGGCGGCCGCACTCTTGGTGACTCTGACCGGATGCGTGGGTTATGTGGACGGGCCGCGCATCGGCATCGGCGTGGAAGCGCCGGTATTCGTGGCACAGGACGACTACGTTTATTACCCCGACTATGAATGTTATTACAGCGTCAGCCGGCACCAATACGCCTACCGCGAAGGCAACGCGTGGGTTGCCCGGCCGGCGCCGCGCGGCGTCTCCGCCGACGTGCTGATGCGTTCGCCATCGGTGAAAATGGATTTCCACGATTCCCCGGCAAATCACCATGCCGCCGTGGTCAAGCAGTATCCGAAAAACTGGAAGCCGTCCGGCTCAAATCAAGGCCGGAATGACAACCAGAAGGGCGACCAGCACGATCAGCAAGGGGACAATCGCGGCAGATAACCAAACGAATCACATTCACGCCTCGAAAGGAACATTATATTAGGAACTGTTTTATTGGTTGTGCTCGTTCTGATGCTGATCGGCGCATTCCCCGCCTGGCCACACAGCCGGAGCTGGGGTTATTACCCGAGCAGCGGACTGGGCGCGCTTCTGGTTGTTTTGGTCGTCCTGCTCTTGTTGGGCAGAATTTAAGCGGGCTGGCCGAACGCCATCGGCGGCGGGGGCTGCGGTTGAATGGACCAAATGCCGGGCTGGTCGTCTTTCTGGATGGCGCCCGCGCAACTTAAACGAAAGACAAAATTATGTTACAAAGCATCAAACAATTGCTCGGAAACAAACTCAACGCGACGGATGGCGACATCGGCCACGTGAAGGATTTTTATTTTGATGACCAGAACTGGGCGGTCCGTTACTTGGTCGCGGACACCGGCTCGTGGCTGCCAGGACGGCAGGTGCTGCTCTCGCCCCATGCCTTTGGCGGTCTGCGTCAAGATGGAAAGATCCTGCGCGTGAACCTGACCCGGAAAAAGATTGAGGACAGTCCGGCGATTGAGTCGCACAAGCCGGTGTCACGGCAACACGAGGAGGAGTATCACCGTTATTATGGCTGGCCGGGCTACTGGCTGGGTGACGGGATGTGGGGCATGGGCGGCGGTTCGATTTTGGAAACGCCCGCAAGAAATGTCCCGGGCGGATTAACCGTTGTGAACGGTCCGCAGTCCAAACGTGCCGATGCGCATTTGCGGAGCACACAGGCGGTGAATGGCTATCACCTTCAAGCCGCCGATGGCATTGTCGGCCATGTCTGCGATTTTTTGATGGACGCCAAGAGCTGGGCCATCAATCAACTCGTCATCAAGGTCGGACACCGGTTCACCGGCAATGAGGTGCTGATTCCGGCAGGCAATGTTGACCGGGTCAGTTACGATGGCTCCACGGTGTTCGTGAAGCTGACCAAAGAAGCCGTCGAGCAAAGTCCCGCATACCATCCGGCTCCGGTCAATCTGGCCAATTTGGAAAGTTATATTCTTTGAAAGCCCTCGTTTGTCGCGGGCCGGGAAAGAAACAGTTGGAAGACAGTCCCAATGGTGCAGTCAAACCGGGGGATAGGGTTACACCCCATAGGCACATCCGGGTCAAGCGACCAGAATCACTTTATGACGGCGAATGAATTGCCGCCAAAAAACAAAAGGCACAAAAATGAAAAGCAATGCGGAATTACAACAAGACGTTCAGAATGCAATCAAATGGCAGCCGTTATTGAACGCGGCAGAAATTGGTGTTACTGCCAAAGATGGTGTTGTTTCACTGACAGGGGTTGTTGACACTTACGCCAAGAAAATAGAAGCGGAAGATGCGGCAAAAAATGTTGCCGGCGTGTCTGCCCTGGTCGAAAAAATTGAGATCAAATATCCAAGCTCCTACACCAAAACCAACGCTGAAATTGCCACCGAGGTTTTAACCGCTTTGAAGGCGCGTTGGGATGTTCCCAAAGACAAGGTGAAGGTAAAAGTTGAAGCGGGATGGATTACTTTAACCGGCGAACTCGGTTGGAATTATCAAAAGGAAGCCGCCAAAGACGCAATTAAAAGTCTGCTGGGCGTAATCGGTGTGACAAACGATATTACGATCAAATCGGAATCAACGGAGTCGGTTGAAAAAACCACCATCGAAAATGCGCTGAAGCGAAATTGGGCGTTTTATGACAATGATGTCCGGGTGCAGGTTTTAGGTCATGTGGCGACACTGACCGGCACGGTGGATTCACTGTATCAAAAAAACGAAGCGGGAAGGATTGCCTGGAATGCCCCCGGCGTTTGGGCAGTGGATAATGAATTGATAGTTGACTGGAATTGATTGCGAAGCGCGACCCGCACGTCAGCATCCGGCGGCCCGCGTTCCCGGATGGGGAGAACACCCCATGGCGGATGCGGCTCGGCCCGGCGTATCTTCCCCGCATGAAACATAATATTCTCTCCCGGTTCCAAAAAAAAGAGCCAGCCAATGCCCCGCGGCCAACGTCGGCGGCATTGAGCCGGGACGAAATCAATTTCACGCCGTCAACGGACGAGGTGTCCCGCAGGGCCTACTTCAGTTATGAGAACGAGGGTTCGCTGCCCGGTCACGATGTGCAGCACTGGCTGAAGGCGGAGGCGGATTTGACTGCGGAACGCAAACTCACCCGGGTTCACGGGTTTCACAACCAGACGTAAAATATTTTCCAAAACAACAACCAAAAATCGAAAGCATTGCAAATATATGAAAACTTTGAAAAGCGGCGGCGCGGAAGCGCCTCAAATGTATGAAACGGAAAACGACATTTCCAGGGAGCGCCGGACGGAATTGAACGCGCTGATGAACCGGCGGCTGGCGGACGCCGTGGACCTGCAAATGCAGATGAAGCAGGCGCATTGGAACGTCAAGGGGCCAAGCTTCATCGGCCTGCACGAACTTTTTGACAAGGTGGCCGAAGCGGTGGAGGGCTATGTGGACCAGATCGCCGAACGCATCATGCAACTCGGCGGCATTGCCGAAGGAACCGTGCGCATGGCCGCGTCGCGCTCGCGACTCCCCGAATATCCGCTGGCCATCTCGGACGGCATGGCTCATGTCGAGGCCGTTGCCCGCGCGCTTTCCACCTTTGGGAAGGAAGTCCGCACTACGGTTGATGAGGCGAACGCCCTGAACGACGCCGACACGGCGGATTTGTTCACCGAGATTTCACGCGGCACTGATCAATGGCTCTGGTTCGTCGAAGCCCATTCCCAAGCGACGAAATAAAAACATAATTCTTATCGCGCAAACCAAGCTGGGAAGCATATGAAAACCAGACTCACATTTTTCGCCATTGGCAGTTCACTGGCACTGGCTGCGCTGTCATTGCCGGCACAAACCACCAACACCAATTCGCTCCCTCTCACCCAAACCGTGAAATATCAGGAAGCGTTGGAACATGACCGGTCTTTGGGCGAGCTATCCCTTCTTCCGCCCGGTCTCAAGGAAAAGATGAGGCTCACCGACGAGCAAAGAATCGAGCTGAAGCCAATTGAGGACGACTTCGCCAAGACCAGCCGGCAATACCAGACAGACAACCAACCCCGGATTGATGCCGCGCAGGAGGAGCTTCGCCGGGCGCGTGAATCCAAGGACACGGCACTGATTCAGGCCGCGCGTCAGCAATTGCAAGATGTCTGGGCGGGCCTCCAGCGATACCGGGACACGTCTCTCATTCACGTCAAACCGCTGCTGACACCGGGGCAAATCACGATTCTGGAAGATCCGAAAAACCAGTGGCGGGAAAATCATGGCGCGGAGGCGAATGATCCGTCGGCAAATTGAACCAGACACCACAACCAAACCAGTCAAATCACAAATATGAACACACTCATCATTGACCGAGACCTGACCAAGCAAGCCCCGCACAGCCCGCGCAAACGCATAGCCGGATTCGCCATCGCGTGCCGGGCTGTTGACAAATGCCGCGCGAGTCTGGCGGGCACGCTTGGCGAATATCATTACGATTGTCCGCTGGACAACCAACTCTTCAGTTTTAAGGGCATCACCGGTGAGCAGTTCAAAACCGCCGTGCAGGCCGCGAAAAATTATGAGGACGTCGGCGCATGGTTGCTGGCCAACGGCACCAGGAAAACACCCCCGGAAATCGAGGATTGGTCGGATGATCAGGAAGGCGACAGTCTGATGAAAAATCCGGAAAATCGCACTTATTTCGTCGAAGCCTGTCAAAAACTCGGACTGAAGCCGGACAAGACCACCACGTTCGACTGGCTCGAAGCGGACGACCACGCAAGCTTCAGCCGCAAGTCCGTGTAACACTTTTTGCCCTCCGCCAAACAACAACAAACGCCCGATTAAACCGACTGACGACGAATTATATGAAAAGACCCACCACCAAGTTTGCAGCCATGGTGCAAACGCCGGTTTTCCCGAAAACCATGCACCAGTTCCGCCCGGTTCCAGATGCCGGCAATCCTCATCCTAAACCGCCAAAGCGCGACAATATTTTTTCCAAATCCCGCGATATGCGCGAGGATCGCGGCACGCGCGAAATGAAAACTTCGCATAACGACCAAACATTTCACGCGCGATAATTTTCAACCCATGAAAACAAATCCACTGAAGGATGGTGTCATTGCAGAAAATTCCGCCGGCATCGGCACAGTCACTCGCAAAATGGTGCGGGAGCGTGCGGTTGAACTGGCGGTCATTAATGGTCGTGCTTCCCGTGACGTGTCGAAATCCGATCTGGAACAGGCCAAACGGGAATTGACGGGCGAACCGGATACGGATCCGAAAGAGGATATGCTTGATTCAGCGCCCGAATCCGAACGTTGGGATCCGGTGCCCGGCTCAACCGGACACAAGGTGACCGTTGCTCCCAGCGCCGATGAGGATGAGGAAGGCCGAAGTGACAACGAAAGACTGGTGGATGAAGGCATCGCCGGGGCGGAGGAGGATCAAATGAAACAAGCCAGCCAGGACGGTCGCAAAAAAACTTTGTGAAGACTCCAGCAACCGCAACTTTGCCTCCGGTCAGTTCACACAGGCACGCAACAGTGCCTGATGGAATGTGCCGGCATGAGAGGCATTCAAAAAACAATTGACCGTGCGCGCAATATTCTACCTCCTCTTTCTGCCCTATCTGGGGGTTTTCCTTTTTTGCTCAGGCTTGATCTGGCGCCCAATCTCCAGGCAGATAAGAGCCTCACGACAAAAAGATCGGGATTATCAGGATTATTGTTATGTCAAAAATTATCAGCCATGAAATCAGGCTGGCTTCCCGCCCCGACGGGATTCCAACCACAATCAACTTTGCATCGGCGCAGGTCGAACTGGAGCCGCTGCAAGACCGGCAGGTGCTGGTTCACAATCTTTTCATGTCGGTGGACCCGTATATGCGCGGGCGCATGAACGAGGGGAAAACGTATGTTCCGCCGTTCGAGTTGGGCAAACCGCTTGGCGGTGGGGCCATCGGCAAGGTCATCGAGTCGCGGGCGGGTGAATTCAAGCCGGGCGATGCCGTCACTTCCAACTTCGGTTGGCGGGAATATTTTATCGCTCCGCCGAAAGAATTGCATCCGGTTGGCCCCGACGTTCAGCCGCTGTCGGTTTATCTTGGCGCGCTCGGCATGACGGGCATGACCGCATGGGCTGGTTTGGATCTGATGGAGGTCAAGGCTGGCGATGTCATTTATATCTCCGGTGCCGCTGGTGCCGTTGGCAACGTCGCTGGGCAACTGGCGAAGTTGCGAGGCTGCAAAGTCATCGGGTCCGCCGGTTCCATGGAAAAGGTTGAATTTCTGCGGGAGGAGTGTGGATTTGATATTGCCTTCGATTACAAGACCGGCCCGGTCATCGAACAACTAAATCTGGAAGTGCCGGACGGGATTGACGTCTATTTCGACAATGTCGGCGGCAAAACGCTGGAGGCGGCGCTGTCCGCTTTGCGGGTGCATGGCCGGATCATCGCCTGCGGTGGCATCTCCGGTTACAATGAGGAAAAACCACGACCTGGTCCTTCCAATTTATTTAACATCACGACCAAGCGGCTGACGATGAAGGGGCTGATTGTTCGCGACTGGCTGGATCGTCAGTGCGAATTTGAAAAAGAAGTGGGCGGCTATCTTCGAAGCGGCAGACTGAAGAACAAGGAAACGGTCGTGGAAGGAATTGAACAGGCAGTGGGCGCGTTCATCGGCCTGTTCGAAGGAAAAAATGTCGGCAAAATGATCGTGAAGCTAGCTTGAGCCAGGGCGTTTGCCATGAACCGGACAGCGCGTTCCCACGAACTAACCACACCGCCATCGAGTGTGACAGACACGGCCAGAACAGCTTTCGGGGAATGCTACCAATATACACGGTAGGGTTACACCCCATGGCGAAACCGCCTGCGCCAATGCAAATTTGAGCATTGGTTCTCGGGATGAGTTCAATCCACCAACTGGACGATGGCATAAATAAAATACAAAGAACGAAGGAATTATCATGTTAAGCAAAGCCAAAACATTGACGGGCTACAAATTAAATAGCTTGGATGGAGAAATCGGGAGGGTCAAAGAATTTTACTTTGACGACCGGCACTGGACCATCCGCTATCTGGTCGCGGAAACGGGAACCTGGCTCGCGAGCCGGCAGGTGCTGATTTCCCCGTATGCGCTGATCAGCGTGAATAACGAGGAGCATGACATCGTTGTTGATCTGACCAAAAAACAAATCGAGAACAGTCCCTCCCTGGACAGCGACAAGCCCGTCTCACGCCAATTCGAACTGGACTACTACGGCTATTATGGCTGGCCGGTGTATTGGGACGGCCCTTACAGTTGGGGTGCTTATTCCAACCTTGTGCGCAACCGGAACAAATGCAAAGCCTCCGTCGTCGGTAAGAAAGCATGGGACGCCCATCTGCGCAGCATGCAGGAGGTGGACGGTTACAGCATCCAAGCCTTGGACGGTGACATCGGTCACGTCAAAGATTTCATCCTGGACGACGAGACGTGGGCGGTCCGCTATCTCATCATTAACACCGGGAACTGGTGGCCTGGGAAAAAAGTCCTGGTTTCGCCTCAATGGATCGAACGCGTCAGTTGGAGCGAGTGGAAAGTCTTTGTCAATCTTTCCCGCGAAACCATCAAACAGTCGCCGGAATACACGGACGAGTCATTGTTGACACGGGATTACGAAATCGGCCTGCATGGCCACTACAATCGCAAAGGATACTGGGTGGACGAACTGGTGAACAGTTAGCCTTCCGATCGGGGAAAACACGAGCCGTGGGTATCGGTGCCGATATAGTTTGGTGCCGATGCCGTTTGATTGTGTTCAAAGAATGGGATCAAGAGAATGAATGCCACCATGCCACTTGCTCCACCGCCTGCCGTGCCCGCCGCCGTTGACGCTGCCGCCAGCGAGTCACCGAATGGTCTTGCGAGCGATGAGGCCCGCCGCCGGTTGGAAGCGTCTGGTCCCAACTCCATGCCCGATACGTCATCGCATCCGGCGCGACGAGTGGTCGAAAAATTTTGGGCGCCAATTCCCTGGATGCTGGAGGCGGCAATTGTGCTGGAACTGGTGCTCGGCAAGTATGTCGAAGCCGGGATCATCGCGGTGCTTCTGGTGTTCAACGCCGCGCTTGGCTATTTCCAGGAGGTGCGCGCCCAGGCAACGCTCGCCGCGCTGAAGTCGCGGTTGGCGCTAACAGCCTCGGTTCGCCGCGATGGCGTGTGGAAAAATCTCCCGTCCGCCGACCTGGTGCCGGGCGACATCGTGAAGCTCTCACTCGGTGGCGTCGTGGCTGCGGATGTGAAATTGACCGGGGGGAACGTCCTGCTGGATCAATCAATGCTCACCGGCGAGTCCATCGGCACTGAAGCGGGGCCGGGGTTTCAAACTTTTGCCGGGGCACTGGTGCGCCGGGGCGAGGCGGTCGCGCAGGTCACGGCGACCGGGCCCCGCACCAAATTCGGCCGCACGGCCGAGTTGGTTCGCACGGCCCATGTCGTCAGCTCACAACAACACGCCGTGTTGCGCGTCGTGCGCAATCTCGCGGTGTTTAACGGCATTCTGATTGTTCTTCTGGTGGCGTATGCGCTGGCTCATGCCATGCCGGCCGGTGAAATCATCCCGTTGGTATTAACAGCGATTCTGGCTTCGATTCCCGTTGCGCTGCCGGCAACATTCACGCTGGCCAGTGCGCTGGGGGCGCGCGCATTGGCGCGTCAGGGCGTCTTGCCAACACGGCTCTCCGCCGTGGATGAGGCCGCCTCGATTGATGTGTTGTGCGCCGACAAAACCGGGACGCTCACGCGCAATCAACTTTCAGTGACGGCGGTCCGCCCGATGCCGGGCTTTGATGAGTCGCGCGTTTTGACGATGGCCGCGATCGCCAGTTCCGATGGTGGACAAGACCCCGTGGACGCGGCCATTCGTTCCGCCGCCGCCCGGAAAGTTTCGACGAATCCGCCCAAGTTATCTCATTTCACACCCTTTGATCCCGCGACGAAAATGTCCGAGGCGACGGCGGCCGATCCAAGCCTTGGAACCATGCGCATCATCAAGGGCGCCTTCGCCGCTGTCGGCGTTCTTGCAGTTCCTTCACCCGGCGCGACGGCGGCGGCAAACGAACTGGAGTCGCAGGGTTTTCGGGTGCTGGCTGTTGCGGCGGGACCGCCCACGGCGATGCAACTGCTGGGATTGATCGCCCTCAGCGACCCGGCCCGCGAAGATTCCGCCGCGCTGGTCTCGGAACTGAAATCACTTGGAGTCCGCACGGTGATGGTGACCGGCGACGCTCCCGAGACGGCGGCCATTGTCGCTCATGCCGTCGGACTTGATGGCGCGGTGTGTCCGCCCGGGCCGATGCCAGATGACATTCGCCCGGAAAGTTTCTCCGTGTTTGCCGGCGTCCTGCCTGAAGACAAATTCCAACTGGTGAAGGCATTTCAAAAAACCGGCGACATCGTCGGCATGTGCGGCGACGGGGCAAACGATGCGCCCGCGCTGCGCCAGGCGCAAATGGGAATTGCGGTTTCGACGGCGACCGATGTCGCCAAATCCGCTGCGGGCATGGTGCTCACCAATCCCGGACTAGCCGGCATCGTTGCCGCGGTCAAGGAAGGGCGCATCACGTTCCAGCGCATCCTGACTTACACACTGAATTCCGTGACCAAGAAGATCGTGCAGGTGTTGTTCCTTGGCATCGGCCTCATCATGACTGGACACGCGGTTCTCACTCCCATGCTGATGATCATCGTGATGATGGCAGGTGATTTGCTTGGCATGTCGTTGACCACCGACAATGTCAGTCCTTCTTTGCTGCCAAATATTTGGCGCATCGGCACTCTGACCATCGCGGGCATGTTTATGGGTGTTTCCGAACTGGCGTTCTGTGGCGGCGCGCTCGCCTTCGGACATTTCCACCTGAAGCTGGAAATTGCCACCCTGCAGACGCTGGCGTTCTTCGTTCTGGTCTGTGGAAACCAGGCGACCATGTTTGCCGTGCGCGCCCGCGGGCGAATTTGGTCATCTCCCCGCCCCAGCCGCTGGCTCGTCTTGTCTTCAGTCACCGATCTGGGCATCGCCTTGACTCTGGCTGGATGCGGCTGGCTCATGCTGCCGCTGCCTTTCTGGGTTTTGTGCGTCGTGCTAGCTGGCGCAATCGCCTTTGCCTTCGTCTTGGACTTGGTGAAGATTTCGCTGTTTGGCCGCTTGAAAATCACATGAATGACAAGGATCTGGCGTTCGGGAATTTTGGAAGTTTCAATCTCATGGGGTGTTCACCCCATTGCTCATGGCCGGGATTTCAGCTTTATTCATCAGGTGATGAAAAGCCGTCGAGTCAGCCAAATTGAAATGGGCCGCCGCCGCCGTTTCAAAACATTATGAGATCTCTGAATATGAGGTGTTGATACTGCGACTCCTTGTTGGGATAGAAAGTCTGAATGCAATCAGACGAATGCCATGATAGCGGTGACGTCCACTCGAATTCAGCATCGCATGAGGATTCGTAGCCAGTTTCACGGCCATTCACACACCCGCCGGATAACAGCAGGTGCTGATGAGCGCACCAATTTATGGGGTGTTCACCCCATTGTTCGCAGCGGCCCAAAGCGACACATTTCTTATTGCATCATGAGCGACGTTGTCCTCGAAATTACAAACCTGACCCGCCGCTTCGGCGCGTTCACGGCGGTGGATGCGCTGACGCTTTCGGTCAACGCCGGCGAGGTCTTCGGCCTGCTCGGCTCCATGCCCGGCTGGCTGAAAACCATTTCGCATCTAAATCCATTGACCTACGTCGTGGACGCCCTGCGCACGTTCATGCTTGCCGGCAGCAAGAGCACCTTCGGTCTAAGTCTCGACTATGCGGTTATCTTGTTAACCACGGCCATTCTGGTTTTCATCGGAGCGCGATTATATCCCCGTCTGGCAACCTAAAACATTACCCAAAATGCTCGTGAATACTCGAACCGGAACCATCTTGCCAGGGACGCCGAAACGTGTCGGCATTGCCGCCGACCATGGCGGCTACGAGCTGAAGGAATATCTGGCCGGGAAGTTGCGCGAAGCCGGCCATGAAGTGGTTGACTTTGACGATGGCCGTCCGAAAGAGAATGATGACTTTCCTGACTTCATCGTGCCAATGGCCCGCGCGGTTGCTGCCGGAACCGTGGATCGTGGCTTGGGTATCTGCGGCAGCGGGGTCGGCGCATCGGTCTGCGCGAATAAAGTGGCGGGGGTTCGGGCCTGCCTGATCCACGAAAACTTTTCGGCCCATCAGGGCGTCGAGGACGACGATTTGAACCTGATCTGTTTTGGCGGCCTCGTGGTCGGCCACGCCCTCGCCTGGGAATTGGTGCAGACTTTTCTCGGTGCTCAATTCAGCGGCGCGGAGCGTCATCGCCGCCGACTGGCCAAGGTGGTGAATTTGGAAAACAAACTTTGAACGCGGAAAACACCGTGACGACAAACAAACAAACATCGGTCGGGAATTTGGACGATAATTCTCCGCCAGCGGAAATCAGAGGCTTTGATTCCCTGGCGGAACTGGCGCTGGATCTGCGCTGGTCATGGAATCACGCCACCGATGATGTGTGGCGGCAGCTTGATCCGGCGCTGTGGGAACTCACGCAAAACCCCTGGGTGGTCCTGCAGACCGTCGCGAAGGACAAACTACAGCGTGTGCTGGCCAATCTCGCCTTCCGCAGGAAGATTGATGACCTGCTGCGGGCGAAGCGCGAGGCGGCGGAGACGCCCGCGTGGTTTCAGAAAAACCACCCGCAGTCGCCTTTGAAATGCGTCGCGTATTTCAGCATGGAATACATGCTGAGCGAGGCGCTGCCGATTTACTCCGGCGGCCTCGGCAATGTGGCCGGCGATCAGCTCAAAGCCGCCAGCGATCTTGGCGTGCCGGTGGTCGGCGTGGGGCTGCTCTACCAGCAAGGGTTTTTCCGTCAGGTGATTGACAAGGACGGCGCGCAACAGGCTCTTTATCCGTATAACGATCCAGAACAATTACCTATCACGCCATTGCGCCAACCGAACGGCGAGTGGCTTCGTTTGGAAATTGCCCTGCCAGGCTACTCGGTCTGGCTGCGCGCCTGGCAGGTGCAGGTGGGCCGGGTGAAGCTTTACCTGCTCGACAGCAATGACGCGGCGAACTTTCCCGCTCATCGCGGAATCACTAGTCAATTATACGGCGGTGGACCAGAGCTGCGCCTCAAACAGGAAATGCTGCTGGGAATCGGCGGTTGGCGCTTGCTCACGGCGCTCGGCATCAAGCCGGATGTCTGTCATTTGAATGAAGGTCATGCGGCTTTTGCGGTGCTGGAACGCGCCCGGAGTTTCATGCAGGAAAATGGGCAGCCTTTTGAAGTCGCGCTGGCCGCCACACGCGCGGGAAATCTTTTTACCACCCACACGGCGGTGGCGGCGGGCTTTGATCGTTACCAGCCGTCGCTCATCGAACAATACCTCTGCCATTATGCCACCGAAAAACTTGGCATCTCACTCCACCACTTGTTGGCCTTGGGCCGCGAGAATCCGAACGACGCGACAGAAAGTTTTAACATGGCCTATCTCGCCATTCGCGGCAGCGGGTCGGTGAATGGCGTGAGCCGTTTGCATGGGAAAGTCAGCCGGCAGTTGTTTGCACTGCTCTTTCCGCACTGGCCGGTGGACGAAGTGCCCGTCGGCCATGTGACTAATGGAGTTCACATGCCGACCTGGGATTCGGCGGCTGCCGATGAACTTTGGACAAAGGCTTGTGGCAAAGACCGCTGGCTGGGGAAGGCGGAAACCCTGGAGCGAGACATCCGCCGCGTTTCCGACGACACCCTTTGGCAATTTCGTCTCGCCACGAGCAAGTCGCTGGTGGAATACGCCCGCGAGCGCCTGGCCCGGCACTATGCTGCCGCCGGAGCATCGCCCGAGACAGTTGAAGAAGCGAAACAGCTCTTCGATCCAAATGCGCTGACCTTGGGTTTCGCGCGGCGCTTCGCCACCTACAAGCGACCCAATCTACTGTTGCACGATCCAGAACGGCTGTTGCGGCTGTTATCCAATCCGCAGCGACCGGTGCAACTCATCATCGCGGGTAAGGCGCACCCGGCAGATTTGGCGGGACAAGCGCTGATCCAGAAATGGATCCAGTTCATTCGCCGGCCGGAAGTTCGTCCTCACGCAATTTTCTTGAGCGACTACGACATGCAATTGACCGGGCGACTCGTGCAAGGCGTGGATGTCTGGCTCAACACGCCGCGACGTCCTTGGGAAGCTTGTGGCACAAGCGGCATGAAAGCGCTGGTCAACGGCGGCATCAATCTTTCGGAATTGGATGGCTGGTGGGCTGAAGCCTATGTCCCGGAATTGGGTTGGGCGCTGGGCGACGGGCAGGAACATGGCAGCGATTCAGCCTGGGACGCTGCCGAAGCCGAGGCGCTCTACGACCGACTCGAACGCGAGGTGATTCCCGAGTTTTATACCCGCAATGAGAAATGCATTCCCACGGCCTGGGTTGGGCGAATGCGGGAAAGCATGGCGCGGTTGACCCCGCGCTTCTCCGCCAACCGCGCCGTCTGTGAATACACCGAACAACATTATCTCCCGGCGGCAATCGCCTTTCATTCGCGCGTGGCCAATAAAGGCGCAGTCGGCAAGCAAATGGTGGACTGGCGGCACAGTCTGGAACAGAAATGGGCCGTGCTGCACTTCGGCGCGGTGAAGGTGGAGACTCACGATGGGAAACATGTGTTTGAAATTGAATTGGATCTCAATAACCTCGATCCCAAGTCGGTGAGGGTGGAACTTTATGCCGACGGGATCAAAAGCAGTCCGCCAGTGCGGCAGGAAATGACCTGCCTTCACCCGCTGGCCGATGAATCCGGCAGCTACGTTTACAGCGCGACGGTGTCCGCGGCCCGCCCGCCTGTGGATTATACGGCGCGAGTGATGCCGCACTATGACGGTGTGGCGATCCCGCTGGAAGACGCGCGAATCCTCTGGCAACGATAATCTTATTGAAGCCGACAACATGAAAACTCCAATCGAATACACCATCGTCGCGTTGCCTTTTCACGCCGATGCGGCAACCCATGACGAGCTGGCGCGAAAAGTGAACGAAAAACTAAACGCCGGTTACGAGTTGCTGGGCGCGCCATTCCTCAGCGAGGAGATGATGTATCAGGCCATGACAAAACCAATCCACCAGACTTTCCCGCCGCCGATTCAATGAAAAAAACCATCCTAATCACAACCTTGTTTCTGGACATTGGCGGTGTTCTGCTCACCAATGGCTGGGATCATCGTGCCCGCTGGCGCGCGGCGAAGCACTTCAAGCTTGATTGGGCTGAGATGCAGGAGCGGCATGAGTTGAACTTTGAAATCCACGAGGAGGATAAAATAACGTTTCGGGAATATTTGGACCGCGTGATCTTCTGGGAAAAACGCCCGTTCACGCGGGTTGAATTTCGGCAGTTCATGTTCGCGCAGTCGAAATCTTTCACCGAGATGATTGAACTGGTTCGTAACCTGAAAGCTAAATATGGATTGAAGATCATTGTTGTCAGCAACGAATCGCGCGAATTAAATGCACATCGGATTCGCCAGTTTAAGCTGGGCGGGTTTGTGGATGCTTTTATTTCCTCCTGCTTTGTTCGTCTCCGGAAACCGGACGCGGATATTTTCAAGCTTGCGCTGGACATAGCCCAGATACCCGCCCGGCAGATTATTTATATCGAAAACACTCCGCTGTTCGTCCATATCGCAGAAGGCATGGGGATTCGAAGCGTTCTTCACACGGACTATAAATCCACTTGCACGAAATTGGCTTCGTTCGGATTGGACATCGCAGGATGAACGAAAAACCATCCATCTTGACAATCAACGGCGGCTCTTCGAGCATCAAGTTCGCATTGTATGAGGCGGTCGAACCACTGAAGCGCGGGCTTCATGGAATGGTTGACCGCATTGGCTTGAGCGGGACGAATCTGAAATTTCACGAGGCCGATGGCAAACCAGAAGTCAGTCGCAAACTCGTTGCCGCCGATCACAAATCAGCGGCGAATGCACTGATTGACTGGCTCGAAAAGAAGATTGATTTCAAATCGGTAAAAGGCGTGGGACATCGCGTGGTTCACGGGATGAAACACACCGAGCCGGAGATTGTCAGTCGGATATTGCTGGACGAACTGCGTCGCATCAGCCCGAACGACCCGGATCATCTGCCGCGCGAGATTGAACTGATTGAGACGTTCCGTCAGCGGTATCCGAAACTGCCGCAGATAGCCTGCTTCGACACGGCGTTTCACCAAACCATGCCGCGCGTGGCCAAGCTGCTTCCGATTCCGCGCCGCTTCGACGCCAAGGGAATTCAACGCTACGGTTTCCACGGTTTGTCCTACGCCTATCTGATGGAAGAACTTGTGCGTCTCGGTGATCCGATGGCAACGAAGGGCCGTGTGATCCTCGCGCATCTCGGCAATGGCGCCAGCCTTGCCGCCGTGCGCGATGGCAAAAGCATTGACACCAGCATGGGCTTCACGCCAACGGCGGGATTGGTGATGAGCACGCGCTCCGGTGATTTGGACCCCGGCCTCGCGCCGTATCTGGCGCGCACCGAGCAAATGACCACCAAACAATTTTACGAAATGGTCAATCACAGGTCCGGGCTGCTCGGCATTTCGGAGACCAGCTCTGACATGCGCGATCTGCTCGACCATGAAAAACAGGACGTGCACGCGGCCGAAGCCGTGGCCTTGTTTTGTTATCAGACGAAAAAGTGGATCGGGGCTTACGCCGCCGCGCTCGGTGGCTTGGACACTCTCGTCTTCGCCGGCGGCATCGGCGAAAACTCGCCCGTCGTCCGCGCACGCATCTGCGGAGGGCTGAACTTTCTCGGCATTGAACTGGATAAGTCGCGCAACGCGAAGACTGCGGCGGTGATTTCCAAGAATTCCAGCCGCGTCACCGTTCGCGTCATCCGCACGGACGAAGAATTGATGATTGCGCGCTCGGTTCTGCGCTACTGTCCAGCGACATAGCCGATTAAAAGATCCGACAGTGGCAATTGTTTCAATCTATGGGGTGTTCACCCCATTGTTCGCCGCTTCCGAAGAGTGCATTTTCAATGTGATGCAATGCGAACCCTGAATCCAAAATGTCCAATGGAAACAAAAACTCTCACACCGGAACTGCTCCACAAGATGGATGCCTACTGGCGCGCCGCCAACTATCTGTCGGTCGGCCAGATTTATCTCTACGACAATCCGCTGCTGAAGCGACCGCTGAAATTATCTGACGTGAAGCCGCTGGTGGTCGGACACTGGGGCACGACGCCCGGCCAGAACTTCATATATGTGCACTTGAACCGGGTCATCAAAAAGTTTGATCTGGATATGTTCTATATCGCCGGTCCCGGTCACGGCGGCCCGGCGCTGGTAGGCAATACTTATCTTGAAGGCAGCTACAGTGAAATTTATCCCAACATCACGCAGGACGAAGCCGGGATGAAAAAGCTGTTCACGCAATTCTCGTTTCCGGGCGGGATTTCCAGCCATGTGGCACCAACGACGCCCGGGTCAATTCACGAAGGCGGCGAACTTGGTTATTCGCTTTCGCACGCTTTCGGTGCGGCGCTCGATAATCCTGGTATGATCGTTGCCTGCATTGTCGGCGACGGTGAAGCGGAAACCGGCCCGCTGGCCACGGCATGGCAGTCCAACAAATTTCTCGACCCGATCACTGACGGAGCCGTGCTGCCGATTCTGCACCTCAATGGCTACAAGATTTCCAACCCAACCGTCATGGCGCGCATTAAGCATGAGGAGCTGGAACAATTTTTCCGCGGCTGCGGCTGGACGCCATATTATGTGGAAGGCGATGAACCGGAAAAGATGCACGAACTCATGGCCACTGTTTTGGAAAAAGCCATCAAGGACATCCGGCGAATCCAAACGAATGCGCGGAATAAAAAAGATACCGCACGTTCACGCTGGCCCATGATCGTCCTCAAGTCACCGAAAGGCTGGACGGGGCCGAAAGAAGTGGATGGCCTGAAAGTCGAGGGCACCTTCCGAGCGCATCAAGTCCCGCTCTTGGTGGACTCCGCGCATCCTAGGCATGTCAAGCAGCTCGAAAGATGGATGAAAAGTTACAAGGCCGAGGAGTTGTTCGATAAGGATGGCCGGCTCCATTCCGACTTGGCCGATCTCGCGCCAAAGGGCGACCGGCGGATGGGTGCCAATCCACACACCAACGGCGGCATTCTGCTGCGTGACCTGCGAATGCCGGACTTTCACGACCACGCGATAAAGGTGACTTCACCCGGTGCCGTGGATGGACAGGATACGTTGGTGCTGGGCAAGTTCCTGCGCGATGTAGTGAAGTTGAACGAGTGCAATTTCCGCGTCTTCGGCCCCGATGAGACCCTCTCCAATCTTTTAGGCGCTGTCTTTGAAGTCACCAACCGCCAGTGGGACGCCCAAGAAGTAAAAAATGATGAATTCCTCGCGCCCTCCGGACGCGTGCTGGACTCGATGCTCAGCGAGCACCAGTGTGAAGGTTGGTTGGAGGGCTATCTGCTCACCGGGCGGCACGGGCTGTTCAACAGCTATGAGGCATTCATCCGCATCGTGGACTCGATGTTCAGTCAGCACGCCAAATGGCTCAAGGTTACGTCCGAACTCCCCTGGCGCCGGAAGATCGCGTCGCTGAACTATCTGCTCGCCTCGCATGTCTGGCAGCAGGATCATAACGGGTTCACCCATCAGGACCCCGGCTTCCTTGATCACGTTATCAATAAGAAGGCTGATATTGTGCGCGTTTATTTGCCACCTGACGCGAACTGTCTGCTGTCAGTCTTCGATCACTGTCTGCGCAGCCGGCATTACGTCAACGTCGTCGTCGCCGGCAAACACGCGCTGCCGCAATGGCTGACCATGGACGCTGCCGTCGTGCATTGCACGGAAGGCATCGGCATCTGGCAATGGGCCAGCAACGATCAGGGCAGTGAGCCAGACGTAGTGATGGCCTGCTGCGGCGATACGCCGACGCTGGAAATTCTCGCCGCCGTTTCGATTCTGCGCGCGCATCTGCCCGATCTGAAAATCCGCGTGGTCAACGTTGTTGACCTGATGAAGTTGCAATCGGCGAGCGAACATCCGCACGGATTGAGCGAAGCCGATTACGATTCACTCTTCACCAAAGACAAGCACATCGTTTTTGGCTTTCATGGCTACCCCTGGCTGGTCCACCGGCTGACCTATCGCCGGACCAACCGCAACCTCCACGTCCGCGGCTACAAGGAAGAAGGCACCATCACGACCGCCTTCGACATCCGGGTGCAGAATGACCTGGACCGCTTTCATCTGGTGCAAGACGTGGTGGACCGGGTGCCGAATCTGGGTTCCAAGGGTGCCTACCTGAAGCAGCAGATGCAGGACAAACTCATCGAGCACAAACGCTACATAGACAAACACGGCCGGGATCTGCCGGAAATCCGAAATTGGAAGTGGATGGAGCCGCGCAGTAAAAAATCCGGCCCGAACCATTAGGTAAGGGATTGAGAAAGCAGAGAACCAAATGAATGAACCAAAGCACGATCACCACCGGTTTGAAAATCCAAATGGCGAAGAACTTCATCATGGCCATCCTTCTTATTGGAAACGTGCCCATCGTGACTGGCGCATCTGGTTCTGCGTGATTTTGATGCTGGTGGCCATGGTGGCTTATTTGATGACCGGTGATTTGCGCTGGCCGTTTCATGGCCATCCGCAGCCGATGGTGCCAATCGCCGGCTGAAAATGTTTGGTGAGCTGCCAATTACCGATATGAACACGCAACTGTTAATAGATACCGCAAAAAAACTGGTCGCCGATGACAAAGGGCTGCTGGCAATGGATGAAAGCAATCCCACCTGCAACAAACGATTTGCAAAGCTTAACATTCCGCAAACGGTGGAGGCCCGGCGCGCCTATCGGGAATTGATTGTGACCACGCCCGGTCTCGGCGAGAGCATCAGCGGCGTGATCCTTTACGACGAAACAATTCGACAGCAAAAGAAGGACGGCACTCCGTTTCTCAAAGTCCTAACCGATGCTGGCATTATTCCCGGCATCAAAGTAGATACCGGAGCCAAGGACTTGGCCGCTCATCCCGGCGAAAAAATCACCGAAGGTCTGGACGGATTGCGCGACCGTCTGGCGGAATACTTTCAAATGGGTGCGCGATTTGCCAAGTGGCGGGCGGTGATTGCCATCGGCAATGGAATTCCGAGCCGCAGCTGTATCGAGGCCAACGCGCACGCGTTGGCGCGCTACGCCGCGTTGTGCCAGGAAGCCGGCCTGGTTCCCATCGTCGAGCCGGAAGTGCTCATGGACGGCGATCATACTCTGGAGCAGTGCCGCAAAGTGACGGAGGAAGTCCTGCGAGCCGTTTTCAACCAACTGAATTCCCAGCGTGTGCTGCTGGAAGGCATGATTCTCAAACCCAACATGGTGCTGCCGGGCTTCACTTGTCTCCCGCACCAAGAAGTGGAAGAAGCGGCCATCGGCGAACAACAATTTCAAGTGCGATTGACCGACCGCCAGCCAGAAGAGATGGAAGATGTGGACGAGGTGGCCAACATCACGGTGAAGAGTCTATGGCGAACTGTCCCCGCTGCGGTTCCGGGAATCGCATTTCTATCCGGCGGCCAATCTGCCGAACTGGCCTCGGCCCATCTGAATACCATGAACCATCGCTTCAAAACGCAACTGCCGTGGGCGCTGTCATTTTCGTTTGCCCGCGCCATCCAGCAACCGGCCTTGGAGATTTGGCAAGGCAAGGAGTCCAACGTGAAAGCGGCGCAGCAGGCGTTGCTTCATAGGGCCAGATGCAACCGCGCCGCGCGCCGTGGTGAATACACTGCCGCGATGGAAAGGACATGAGCATGGCTACAAGTAAATCCACGGCCCGTGCAGCCAGTGGTATCTTGTTTGGTTGAACCAAGTCCGGTTCACCAACAACAGTCGGCAGGCTCGGCTGACAAATGTCTTGCCGGCGAAATTGGGTGGCGCACGCGGATAAATAACAATTGAAACACGCAGTTCAAAAAGATGAACCTCCCAAAGTCATGAGAGCCGGCTTTCGATTTTTGCTCCGGGTCCTGTTCCGCTTCCGGGCTTACAACATGGATGCGTTGAAGACGCCCGGCCCGGTGCTGCTGACACCGGATCACCTTTCCTGGCTGGACTGGCTGTTTCTCTGGGTCTGCCTCGATGAGGATTGGAAGTTCGTGACTTCGAGTGTTTCGGCGCAGACGAGCTGGCTGCATCGGAAGCTGATGATCAACCATTACACCCTGCCCGTTGATCCCGGTTCGCCTTACGCCGTGAAGCGCATGGCGGAGTTTCTCAAAGGCGGCGGGCGGCTCGTGCTCTTTGCGGAGGGCCGCCTGTCACGCACGGGCGCCCTGATGAAGCTTTTCGATGGCACCGGATTTTTGATTCTCAAAACGAAGGCGCGCGTCATCACGGCTTATTTGCGGGGCGCAAGGTGCCTGCCGTATTCCCCCAATCCGGGCTGGAAGAAATGTTTTCCAAAAGTAACCGTGCATTTCAGCGCCGCGTTGACCGCGCCTGAGCTGGGCAAAATCAGCACCGGCCAGGCGCGGGCGCGGCTGACGAACTGGCTCCGCGACCAGATGGTGAGGCAGCAGTTCGATGTCGAGATGGCGCTCGGCGCGCAGAATGTCCTCGCGGCAGTGGCGGAAACCGCCCGCAATCATCCCAGCCAGATCATCCTCAAAGATGCGACGCTACAGACGCTGACTTATCGGAAGCTGATGGTGGAAGCCGACGTGTTGGCAAACGCGTTGCGCAGCGTAGTCACAGGCGGCGAGCGGGTGGGTCTGCTGCTGCCCAATATCAATGCCACGCCACTGGTCATCCTCGCATTGTGGAGCCTGGGCAAGGCACCCGCCGTGCTGAACTTCTCCTCGGGCACACCCATCATGCTGGCGTGCGCGGAACTTGCCAGACTGAAGCACATCGTCACCTCGCATGCTTTTCTTGAACGCGCCAAAATCAACGCGAACGATTTTCTGAAGGCGGGCATCAGCCTGATTTGCCTCGAAGACCTGCGCGCCAACATCACCAGTTCCCGAAAATTTATCGCGCTGCTCCGGCATGTTTTCCATTTGCCATCAACCAATCACAATTCGACCGCCGCCGGCTCCACGGCCGTGATCGTTTTCACCAGCGGCTCGGAGGGCGCGCCCAAAGGCGTTGAACTGACGCACGGAAACATCCTCGCCAACATCCGCCAGATGCTGGCGGTCACCGATATCACCGACGGCGACCGTCTCTTCAACTGCTTGCCGCTCTTTCACAGCTTCGGTCTCACGGTGGGGGCATTTCTGCCGCTGGTGCGCGGGATCTATGTTTTTCTCTATCCTTCGCCCCTGCATTACCGCATGGTGCCGGCCGCGTTTTACGAACACGACTGCACGATTTTCCTCAGCACCAACACCTTCCTGAACGGCTACGCGCGCAAGGCGCATCCTTACGACTTCCGCAGCCTCCGGTATCTGTTTTGCGCCGCCGAGAAATTGCAGGAAGCGACTGCGCTCGCCTGGTCGCAGAAATACGGCGTGCGCATCCTCGAAGGCTATGGCGCGACCGAGTGCGCCCCGTGCATCAGTGTCAACACGCCGCTCGAGCCCCGTCACGGCTCCGTGGGCCGCCTCCTGCCGGGGATGGATTACGAGCTGGAGCCGGTCGAGGGGGTGGAAGGCGGCGGACGGCTGTTCGTCCATGGCCCCAACGTGATGAAAGGCTACTTGAATCCGGAAGCGAACGCGAAATTCCTGTCCCTTGGCGGCTGGTATGACACCGGCGACATCGTGAGCGTGGATGCCGAGGGTTACCTGCATATTCTCGGACGAATGAAATGCTTTGCCAAAGTGAGTGGCGAGATGGTCAGCCTCACGGCAGTGGAGGACGCACTTGCAGGGGCGTTTCCGCAATATGGTCTGCGCTGCCAGGTCGCCATCATCACGCGCCCCGAAGAAAAGAAAGGCGAAGCACTCATCGCCGTGACCAACGAACCGAAGCTGACCCTGGACGAAATCCGCGACGCCATCAAAGCCAAGGGATTGACGAATTTGAGCACGCCGCGCGAGATAAAAGTGGTGAAGGAGATCCCGAAGCTCGGCACCGGCAAGGTGAATCACCGCGAACTTCAGGCGCTGATTTCTGCTGCGAAATAAATAATTTGGATGAGTCTCAAGCACTTTGAAAATTCGATTCAAATGAAACCTGCGCGCAACTATCCCCTTCTCCTCGCCAGCCAGTTTTGGAGCGCTTTTGGCGACAACTTCATCCTCGTCGTGATCCTTGGCCCGATCATGAATCAGTTCAAAGACGGCAAAATCTCCGCCCAAACCCAGAGCCTTGACAACATTTATTACACCAGCCTTTTATTTGTCCCCTACGTCCTGCTGGCCCCGGTGGCGGGTTATCTTAATGACCGCTTTGCCAAAAACCGCTGGCTGCTCGGCGGGAACCTCATCAAATTAATCGGAACCTGCGTCACCGCTCTCGGTCTCACGGGCGCTCCCGTGTGGCGGTCGGTCGGATATTTTGTGATCGGCATCGGGGCGTGCGTTTATTCGCCGGCCAAGTATGGCATTCTGCCTGAAATCCTACCCAACGAACGCCTGGTGAAAGCCAATGGCATGATGGAGTTCCTGACACTGGCCGCCATTCTTGCCGGCAGCATCAGCGGCGCATTGGCCTTCGATCATGCCTCATTGGTCACCTGTTACGTCTTGGTTGCGGGCATTTACGCCCTGTCGCTTGCGCTGAATCTCTTCATGTCGCAGACACCTTCCTATCCCGAAGTCCGGCTGCGCGACAGCGTGAGCGGATTCTTCCGCAACGCCCGGGAGCTGTTCTCCCAAAGGCGGCTGGCGCGCATCCTGACGGGCACGGCGATGTTCTGGATTTGCGGCGCGATCCTGAAAATGAACTTCCAACCCTGGGGACAACAAGTGCTGAAACTCACCACCATGACCCAGATCAACCTGCTCGGTCTGTGGTTGAGCATCGGCCTGATGCTGGGCAGCGTCGCAGCCGGACAACTTTATCCCGTGGGCGAATTGCGCCACACCCGCCGTTACGGCTGGCTTTTGGCGGGGACCATTGCCGCGCTCGGCAGCCTCGGCTGGTTGATGGGGCATGGGCTGGATTATCCAAGAGGATTGTCAACGGCTATACTCATTGTCACCGGTTTCGCCGCCGGCCTCTTTTTGATTCCCCTCAACGCCGCGTTGCAAGCAGAATCCCGCAAGGACAAACTTGGCAAAACCATCGCCACCCAAAATGGTTTTGAAAACTCCGCCATGCTCGCCGGCAGCCTCCTCGCGTTTTTCCAGGTTAAATTTGGCTTCGATCCCTCCGAGCTTTTGCTCGCGCTGGCCATTTTCGTCTCCATCGTCGTCATCTGGCTAAAAATCCCTGCCGAAGCGCCAAAACGATGAATGACATTATTCGCTTTTTCTTGCACCTGCGTTTTGGCTTCTGCGCCTTCAACCTGAATTCCGAAGTCGAACATTCAGTAACCCGGTAGGGACAGCGCGCTGCGCTGTCCCCACCCGCGCGGGGCGGGCGGAACAAATCGTGCAGGGTATTACGCGCGGCAACGTTTGTTCTGTCGCCTGGCGCTGCTCGGCGACGGGGATGGCGCAGTGCGCCATCCCTACCAACTTCGGAATTGGGGTTTAACACCGCCGCGCTGGAAGCGTCGGGGCCGGTCATGCTGCTGTCGGCCGCAGTTGCGAAGCCATCCACCGATACGGGTGATGGGATGCTTATTTGGCTTTGGGTTGGGGCGGCATCATCGGCGTGAGTGCCGCCAGAATGGAATTTTGCACCGCCGGATTGGCAAGATTTCCGAGGTGACCGCCTTGCGGAAAGACTGTCAATTGGTTCGTGGCAAAGGTGGCGTGGAGCCAGGCCAAGTCGTCGGCCGTCAGCAAAAAATCATTTTCGTTGCAGATGACACGGATGCCCGGGTTGGCGCGCAGGCCGGCATCATACGTCCGCAAGTCGCCGGCTTTTTCCATTGTTTCGGCCACCGGCGAGGCGATCCCATGGACCGAATAATACGGGATCGCAAATTTATCAAAATAATCCTGGTAGGAATACTGGAGGATTTCCTGATACAGCGGATCGCGCCGCCAATCCCGGATCGGATGGTGCAGGACTCCCTGATTGTCCCGCCGCTGGCTGCTGTAAATAATGTCTCGCAGCGAGAGCCTGAAAGTCAGTCCGATGAGAAACTTGGACTCGATGGCGTTGAAGGGCAGCGAGGTTTGCGGCGTGAGTGTGTCCTGGCTTAACGCGGCGACCTTGAGAAATGTGTTTTCGATGTTGTCGGTCCGGTTGGTGTCCGGCCAATCCAGCGGCGCCCGGTAAAATTCGTCCAGCTTGGAAACCCCTTGCATCAACCGGACAGGAGGGCTGATGGCGACATAACGGTCAAAATGAATCAACGGCACCTGATTGGTGGCGGGAGCAGTTCTCACTTCTTTCACGCCCTGTTTTCCCTCGGGAAAACGCAGCACTCGCTCCTTCGTCACGATGCAATACTGATTCGTCGGGCTGGTGGCGGCGACGAACAAAGATTGGAATGCGCCCATGGAATAACCCAGCAACGCCTTGTTGCCCAGCCGGTCCGGATACAATCTGTTCAAACGGCGATCAATCTCCGTGAGCGCCACGTCCAAGTCGTGGCCATCCACCGGCAGATAGGCCGGGAGCGCCACCGTGGAGGCGTTTTCCATGAACTCGAAGTTGAACGGACTGCTGACCAGCACGGCGGAGAAGCCATTTTTATAAACAAGTTCTGCCAGCGCCAGAGAGGCTTCGGATAGCCGATGACCACCCAAACCGGGAACGATATAGACCACGTTTGCCTGTCCCGGCTGCAACCAGAATGAAAACATCAATTTCCGGCCCGTCGCCGGAATCAGGACCGACCGGGTTGTGCCGTGTCTCGGGAATTCCGGGTCTTTGTAGGTAAAGAAAACGGATTCGAGGGTTTCGAGCGAAGCTGGGTCCTGTTTGCCCTTCACCTGGAAATTCGCCACCCGGTTCGCCCGCGCGAACGTCCAGGCATACTGAATCTCGGAATACGGATCCATCTCGGCCTGACTAAACCGCACATAACCATCCACGCTGTCGGAGAGATTGTTATACATAATCCCGTAGTTGAGATAACTATAGGGACCAAGCCATGTCAGCGGATTGTCCGCGACAAAAGCATATGGGGAGATATAGAGCAGTGGATTGGCCGCCGTGTCGGCTGCCAGGCCGACGGTGTCCCGGTCGTTGCTCGGTCCGAAAACCGGCAGCATCAAAAAGAACTGTGGCTTCCAGCCCCACTGGCCGAACGTCTGGCCAAAATCCGCGTCCGATTTTGGAATGTTCCACCTGGTTGCCACGTCCCAGAACCCGGCCACGCCGACCGTTGTGTTGCAAACGAACCGCCAGGATTCATCGCCCGCTCCGCTCCATTTTTCCTGAAGCAGGTTGTTGATCGCCCGTCCCGGGTAGGTGAGGTTGCGGCCAAAATTCCCGATTCCAGTCCGAACCGGTTTCGCAACGACGAACCGGTAAGCCCGACTAGTCGGTTTAATCACGTCGGTCATCAGCCCTACATTGAAGTCCCACATGGCCCGATTAAACGGTTCGATGGGATCGGGAACGGATTTGGGAAGAACAATCAGCGATGCGTGATCCGTGATTTGTGATTCGTGATTCGTGGAGCTGATGGCAACCCCCTGTCCGCGGGCGAACGGCAGGAGGCACAACGACAAAACTGCCAGAACCACGAGCACCGAACCCCGGATTCCTCTGTCCCGTTTTAAATGAATGCCGTAAACCTGCATGTTCATCTGGGTTGTTCCCTCAAAACGGGAGGTAATGGATATCTCGCCTGAAAAATGCAAAATGTTGTTGTCCTCGAAATTCAACCGAACGCGAGTTGACGGCGAGTCGCACAAATCCGCCGGAACAGTGTTGACCCCTGGCATCGTGCGCGGCGGCGATGAACCCGCCGAGCGCCGGCAATGTCTTCCGGCTATTTATTTTCATAACCTGAAATATAGGCCAGACGAAAGCACAACGGCCATACGGTGTTCACCCCATGCCGGACTTGATGAATCCCGTGCCCAGGTTACCGCACGATGACTTCCGGCGGACGCACGACGAGTTCCGGGGCGCGCACTTCAACCACCGGAGGGCCAACGACGGCTGCGTCATGATGTTCATATCTCGCATGCCCGCCCCGATCGCCTCCGGGGAAAATGCAACCGGTGGTGGAAAGAAGGGTGGCAATGCCGGTCAAATACAGGATTTTTTTCATGCTGTGACATTATGCGACAGGGGGGATTCCCCCTATAAGGTGTAACCCGATGCCTCCAGCCCTTCCTTGAAATTTGGGAGAACAATCCCATTTGCTTTAAGCGCAAGCCGCGAGCGGATGGTTTCAGGTCGGCGCCAGCCCAAGCAAATCCAGTCGGAATGCCTTGATGGCGTTGAGCATGAATTGAATTGCCACGGCCGCCAGCAACAGTCCCATGATGCGGATGGCGATGCTCATCATGATCGGATTCAGCCAGCGCGCGCCACGGGCGGAGATTCTCAAAACGAGGTAGCTCATCAGCGACACCGCCAGGATGCAGCCGTAAAGTGCGATGCGCTGGGGAATGTCCTTGGCTTCATTCTGGAGCAACACCACCGTGGAAATCGCACCCGGCCCGGCGAGCATCGGAATCGCCAGCGGCGTCACGGCGATGTCCGTCTTTTCTGTCCCGGCTATTCTTTCTTCATGCGTCTCCTGAACACGCGAGCGCTGGGCGCGCACCATGTCCAGCGCCACAATCAGCAGCAAGATGCTCGCGGCAATTTGAAACGCCGGCATGGTGATGCCCATGACCTTGAAGACCAGTTGGCCGGCCACGGAAAACAGCAGGAGGACGCCCGCCGTCACGCAACACGCCAGCCGCGCCGTGTGGATGCGTTGCTCCGCCGTGTCGTTGGGCGTCATGGCCAGAAACGCCGGCACGACGGCCAGCGGATCCACAATCACGAAGAGAGATCCGGTCGCCAGCAAAATGTATTCAAGCAGCCTGATAAAATTGAATTAGACCCGGATGCTGTAAATGTCAATCACAGGAACAACCGGTCCGCCCATAAAAAATAATTGTGCCGCAAACCAATTACCTGCTGCCGACATGAGGCCCCGCAACCAGCTCCGTTCAATCATTCAATCCACCGTGGGCGTATGATTCGTAACGCGTTTCGCGAATCTCGCGGAACACCGGCGCGGATATGCTGGCCCGCTCCGTGATCAGCTTCATGGAAACGGAGGATGTGCCTTGAGTTAGGCGGAGGGTGAATGCGCTTCGTGTGATCCCGGCTGGCACCGGGCTGGCGGCAATTGCGGTTGGGTTTGATGATGCAGCTGGCACGGACGCCTGTGCGCCGGCTGAATTCTTTTTGGGAGATATAACAGCAGATTTCATGACCGGAAGTTTACACTCGCCCACGGCGCGCCCGCCATTCGGTGTTTTACCCATGCCGGATTTGATGAACCGGTCCTGGCATCTGTTTTTGCCATCTGCTTTCAGAAATTAAAATTGACGCCGCCGGCTTTTCGACGCGCCACAAACGCTTGTTTTTGCAGAGCAATTTTTCATTGATTTGGGGTGGGCTGTTGTATTTTCCTATAACTCCAATGAAAAGGCCGGAGCATTTCAAAAGGAACAAGGAGTATGCGATGCTTTGCATCACAGGACGGGTTTCTTTAAATGAAGTAACCGAGCTGATGAGCCGCGCGGTGCTTCGATGCCGCAGGCAGAACATTAAAAAACTGATGGTTGATTCAACGGGCTTGACCGGATTTCACCCGCCTGGAATGTCCGAACGATATAATTTCGCCGAACGCATCGCCTCGGAGGCAAGGTCGTTGGTCAAGATTGCCCATGTGGCCAGCCCGGTGTGGATTCGTTCGGGAAAATTCAGTCTCATGGTGGCTAAAAATCGGGGGCTTGACATCGAAAACTTCCTTTCAGAGCCGGAGGCTTTGAAATGGTTGCTTGAGGAAAGAGGCCGTGACCAGACTATATCTAATCCGCATTGCGGAAGGCCGCCATTCGGTGTTCCACCCATGTCGGAGTCGGATGATTCAGGCACCCGGACCACCGCACGATGACTTCCGGTCACTTTGGGGAAAAGTAGAATCAGCGCCGACACCCCGGGGCATGGAGAAAACAAAATCTGCGTGGAACAAAATTACCGGCGGTGGCGAATGCGCCAGACTATCGTCAGCCCCGCAAATGTCATTGCGCCCAGCACCAGTTGTGCGGTCGCGGCCGGTTCGGGCACAGCCGTGACCTGCCATACGCCAATGGGCTGTTGCACGGTTCCCGGAGCACCAGAGTTTCCGGAATAGATGAAACCGCTGGCACCGAGGGCGGGAAGTTCTGTAATGAAGCTGGACAAATCAACCGTCAGCGTGCCGCTGAAAGCGGGGGTGCCGATGACGAAAGCCTGGGACACGGCGGATGAACTGAACAGGTTCAAATTCTGCAATGCGGCTCCTTGGTAAGTGTCAGAGCCCCAAAACTCATAGACAATGCCACCGCTCACGGGTTCGAGACTGCTTCCGCTGACGGGAGTTGGTCCAGCAGCAACAGCCGCAGTGAAGAAATTCATAAGATCCACGCCGGCGTTGGCAAGCGCGGTTCCATCGGTCTGGATGGCATCATTGCCAGTGCCGGTGATGGTGACTATGGTTGAGTTGCTCTCATTTATGGTGAGAATGGGGAGCGGAGAACCTGCCGCCGGGAATATGGCCGCGAAAAGGCCGGCGGCCAAAACCAGCGATGGCAAGCATGGATTTTTAATGCGAATATTCATTGGCCCGATGATTTAATTTGTTTGAACCTTTAAGATTAGCTGCACCTTTGCATAACGCCTGAATGAAGTCAATCAAAAAATGGTGCGGTTCAGCGACTTTCAGCAACGCCGACTACAGCTTTTCGCATAAGCCCATCAGGGTTTGAACACATTGACGATGACCGGCACCTCAATCCTGGGTTGCGCCGCCACCGAGGTTTCAAACGACACATTGCCGCCGACGGAGCTGGCTGGCACCTCGTCAAGCCGGGCGACCAGTTCATAGACCTTGCCAGGCTCCATGGTCACCAGTTCGACCTTAATGCCCTTGATTGAACTTTGCGCATTCGTCAATGCAATCGCCTGGCCGTCGGCTGACCGGATTGTCACCCGCTGTGTGGTCTGCGCCTCCGGGCGCGCCGCCGGCGTGTTTGTCGTGTTGGGAACACTCCAATACAGCGCTTCTGGACTGAGCGAGACCTCGCCCATGATCTGGCCGTAAAGGTAAATGCTGGATGCCGGCGTGTTCGTCTGCTCGGCGGTATAGACATGGACATATTCGTTGAAGCGGCGCGGCGATCCATCCCGTTGAACGGTGATGCGAATGCGCGCGGCAGTATCATCCGGCTTGGCGGCCGGCTCCACTGTCGCCGTGATCCAAGGCTTGGAGGTGTCCAGCTTGACGATCTGCAACGGTTTTCCATCTGTGCGGGTGATGGTGGTGTATTGCGTGGCTTCATTCACCCCGAACGCCAGATTGGGGGCGAGCGTCATCGGGTTGACATCGTAGAGTGGCGTGTAATCCACCTTGATGGTGAGCGAAACGTCAGGAGTTTTCGGGTCGTTCGACCGAACCGCAATGTGCTTCTCCAAGGTCGCCTTGGAAAAACCGAGATTCAAAGTGAATGACAGTTCGCCGGTTGCACCCGGAGCCAGCGTGTCCGGCTTCAACTCGGCGACCGTGCAGCCGCAGGATGGCTTGGGCGGCTCCAGTTTGAGAATGCCGTCGCCTGTGTTCTTGAACGTGAAGATGCCGGAAACGGTTGCAACCTGCGAAGTCTTGCCGAAGTCGTAAACTGTCTGGTCAAACTGGATTTTGGGCGTGCCATCCGCATGGGCCGTAACGCACATTGCCCCCATCCATAACGCCCCCGCCAAAAGTATTGATGCCTTTTTCATAAGTATTGATGCCCTTTCTACAAGTGTTGGTGTTTTTTTTATAATTGCCAGTATTTTCTTTTTTCAAAACCCAGCCGAAGAAACTTTCCTTCGGCTGGGATGATCATTTCCAGAGTCAGGTTGATCATGGCGTGACCATGATCCGATAGAACCGCGTCGGTTGTCCGGCCGGGGTCGGGTCTGTAATGGTCAGGGGGCCGCCGGTGCCTGAAACTGATCCCGGCGGCACCAAGTCGGTCCAAGTCGGATCGGTCAGATTATTCTTATATTGCACGGTATATGATTTCCCGATCTCGGTGGGGATGGACAGGCTGAAGAAACCATCGGAATTAACTCTTGGTGTGGCGATGATCAGCAATGTCGGGACAACAGGGCCGAGACAATTGGCGGCGGCAACCACGGTTCGGGTCTGACAGATGTCCATGCCGGTCGCTGTGACGGTGTTGGTCGGCGTGAAGCTGACCACGCTATTGGTCATGTATGTGGTCACCGTGTTGGTCGTGTAGGCGGGAACCATGTTGGTGATGTAGGTCGTGACCGTGTTGGTCGCAAAGGTGGTTCTCGCCGGGCGGAGGTAATAGAACAGATCGGTCCCATATCCCACGTCTGTGGTCGTAAAGGTCAAGCCGGTGAGGAAGTTGGTGCCGAGGCTCCAGCGATCCGTGGCGACATGAGTCACGGGGTCAATGGTCCCGATGATGGATCCGGTATTGTCATGGCGGAGATAGGCGAAGCAATCGGTTCCCCAGCCCGTTATGGGTGTCAAGTCCACATAGACCAACGCGTCAAAGTTGGTGCCGACGGCGTAGCGATCAGTTTCGACCCCGCCGGGCGTGGGATCGATGGTCCCGAAGGTGGACAGGCCGGTGTTGTCCGTGCGGACATAATAGAACAGATTGGCGCCATAATTGTCCACGTTAGCTCCCGCAAAGGCCAAGCCTGTGTAGCCGGTGCCGGTAACGGGCCAGAGATCGGTCGAGGACGAGGCGCCTTGGGCTATGATTTCCCCGAAAGTGGCAGTGCTGCTGTTGCCATGCCGGAGGTAATAGAAGTTAATCTCTCCATAACCGACATTAGGAGCCGCCAGAGTCAGCGCATCGTAATTGGTCTCTGGGAGGTCGAATCGAGGCGTGATCACGCCAGCGGCGGAGATGGTGTCAAAGGTATCAGCTCCGCTTGCGGGATGCTGGGTGGAGTAAAACAGCGTGGATCCCCAGTTCTCATCCTGGTCCGCAAACATCAACCCATGCAAGTTAGTGACGACGTTGAAACGATCGGTAAGGATCCCACTGACGGGGTCAATGGTCCCAAACGTGGGTGTCACGGTATTCGTCGTGATTGTGACCGTGTTGTTCGTGGTAATGACGGGAACAAGGTTGGTGGTGATGACGATGCTGCTGTTGGTCACAATGGTCAGTTTGGTCGTCGGGTTGGAACCGCCGACGGCGAAGTAGCTGCCCGTGAACGGCGCACAGGCCCCGGGGGCGAGCGTGATCGGGCCAAGCACCAGGAAGTTGCTCGGCTGGCCGCTGAACACGAGGATGTTCGTCAAGGTGATGTTGCCGGAGTTGCACACCGATCCTCCGAATACCACGGAACCACCATTAGTCACCGGGCCTGGCGGACAATCCTCCGCGATGGTGATGACCGGCGTGGTCATCAGCTCGCAGGTCGCCGAGGCGGTGTTGGTAATTGCGATGCCGGTGCTGGCGTCATTGCCAGAGGCGGTCAGTGTGTCGGCGACGGAACAGATGTTCAGCGGGACGAGGTAGCTGCCAGTGAAGTTGGTTCCCATTCCGGGAGCGAGGATGATCGGTCCGAACACCGGTGTATTGGGAGCCGGCTGGCTGTCCACCACGAATACGTTGGTCAGCGTGATGTTGCCAGTATTGGTGACGGTGCCCGTGAACACCAGGGTTCCTCCTGGCGCGACTGGCACTGGCGGGCAGAGTTTGGTCACTGCGATTGCGGGCGTGGTGACGATCGGACAAGTCGAGCTGGCCGAGTTCGTGACCGGCACGCCGCAGAGGCTCGTGGCGTGAACTGTCGAGGTGCTCGTCGTGGCGGGGCTGGTCGGGGCGATGTAACTGCCGGTAAAGTTCGTGGACTCACCCGGCGCCAGCGTGGCGGCCGGGAAGAGAGGGGTGTTTCCGCTTTGGCTATTGATCACCAAGATATTGTTCAAGGTGATGTTGCCCGCATTGCTGACGCTTCCGCTGTAAGTCAGCAGCTCCCCGGGAATCGCCGGATTAGCCGGACAATTTTGGGTGATAGTGAGGAGCGGCGTCGTGGTGATCGGACAGGTCGTGCTCGCCGTATTGGTGACGGTGATGCCGCAGATGCTCTGGCCGGTGGCGGTTGAGGTGCTCGTGGAGGAGCAACTGGCCGGCGCAACATAGCTGCCGGCAAAGTTCGTGGACTCACCCGGAGTCAGCGTGGCGACTGAGATGAGCGGCGTGGCCCCGCTCAAATTATTCAGGACAATTACGTTCGTGAGCGTGATGTTGCCGGCATTACTGACGCTGCCGCTGTAGGTCAGCAGACCACCGGGAATCGGCGGAACCATCGGACAAACCTGGGTGACCGCGATGGCCGGTGCCGTGATGATCGGACAGGTCGTGCTCGCCGTATTCGTAACGACGACACCGCAGATGCTCTGGCCGGTGGCGGTTGAGGTGCTCGTGGAGGAGCAACTGGCCGGCACAACATAGCTGCCGGCAAAGTTCGTGGACTCACCCGGAGTCAGCGTAGCGACCGAGATGAGCGGTGTGGCCCCGCTCAAATTATTCAGGACAATTACGTTCGTGAGCGTGATGTTGCCGGCATTACTGACGCTGCCGCTGTAAGTCAGCAGACCGCCGGGAATCGGCGGAGTCACCGGGCAAACCTGGGTGACCGCAATGGCCGGTGCCGTGATGATGGGACAAGTGGTGCTTGCCGTGTTGGTGACGGCGACGCCGCAGATGCTCTCGCCGATGGCGGTTGAAGTGCTCGTGGAGGAGCAACTGGTCGGCGCCACATAGCTGCCGGTAAAGTTCGTTGACGCACCCGGAGCCAGCGTGGCGACCGAGATGAGCGGGGTGTTCCCGCTTTGGTCATTGGTCACCACGATATTGATCAAGGTGACGCTGCCCGCGTTGCTGACAGTGCCGCTGTAAATCAGCAGCCCCCCGGGAACCGTCGGACTCACCGGACAGTTTTGGGTGATAGCAATGAGTGGTATGATGGTGATCGGACAGGTCGCGCTCACTGTGTTGGTGACGGCGACACCGCAGATGCTCAGGCCGGTGGCGGTCGAGGTGCTTGTGGAGGAACAACTGGCCGGTGCTAGATAGCTGCCGTTGAAATTGGCGGATGCGCCAGGCGCCAGCGTGGCGGTCGTGAAGACCGGCGTGGCCCCGCTCAGGTTATTGACTACCACGATATTGATCAAGGTGATGTTGCCGGCGTTGCTGACCGTGCCACTGTAGGTCAACAGTCCGCCCGGAACCACCGGGGCCACCGGGCAATTTTGCGTCAAGGCGAGCAGCGCCGTCGTGGCGACGGGGCAACTGGCCGTGTTGATCACCACGTTGCCGCCGCAAAGATCCGAGCCGCTGGCCATGACCGAGACGGAGCAGGTGTTGAACGGAACAGTGTAGGAGCCGGAGTAAGTCTCCGATTCACCCGGAGCCAGATCAATCGGACCCAGCACCGGCGTATTGGTTCCTTGAGGACTAAACACAAAGACGTTCGTCAAAACGACGTCGCCCGTGTTGGTGACATAGCCACCGAACATATACACGCTGCCCATCGGTATCGGATTCACCGGACAGTTCTGCACCACGGCGATGCTTGGCGTGGTGAGCAAGGGACAGATGGCTGTGGCTGTCTCCATTACATTGCTGCCTGAACAGCGGTCCTGGCCGCTCGCGGTGACAGTATCCATGACCTGACAGCAACTCATCGGCGCGGCATAGCTGCCGCTAAAAGTGGCGGAGGCACCCGGCGCCAGAGTAATGGGGCCGATAACCGGGCCGTTTGTCCATGTGTAACAATCCGTTTGGTAGTGATCCACGACAAAGACATCAACCAGCGTGACATTCCCGGCATTGCTAACCGAGCCGGTATAGGTCAAAAGGCCGCCGCGCGGTGTGGGCACCAGTGGACAGTTCTTGGTGACGGTAATGCGCGGAGTCGTGGTAATCGGACAGGTCGTCGTCACGCTGTTGGCCACAGGTGCGTCGGAGCAGTAATCAGAACCGCTCGCCGTGACCGTGTCACTTCCGCAGAAATCAGCCGGGACAATGTAGGAGGCGGTGTAGCCGGCCATTTCACCTGGCGCCAAGATGCCGTTCCCACTCAAAGTCAGCGTGCCACCGTCGTGATTGTTCACCACAGTCACGTTGACCAGTGTGATGTTGCCGGCATTGCTGACGCTGCCGCTGTAGGTCAGGAGGTCGCCCGGTCGCAGGACACCCGGCGTGCAAACTTTGGTGACCACGATCTGCGGCAGAGTAAGCACTGTGCAAGTCGCCGTGTCGGTGTCGGTGACCGTGACCCCGGCGCAGCCCTGGCCACTGGCCTGGACGGTGCTCCAAACCACACAACAGTCAACAGGCACCTGATAGCTGCCCGTGAAGTTTGTCGTCGCGCCGGGTGCCAGTGAGACCGCTGTGAAGATCACGGTGTTGTTGGCGGGCCGGTTATTCATCACGATAACGTTGGTCAGGGTGATATTGCCGGCATTGCTGACGGTGCCGCTGTAAGTCAGGATGCCGCCCGGCAACACGGAGATGATGGGACAAGTCTGGGTCACCTCGATGGCCGGTGCCGTAAGAATCGGACAGGTCGCGCTCACCGTGTTGGTGACGGCAACACCGCAGATGCTACGGCCAGTCGCAATCAAGGTGTCGGCCACGGAACAATTGGTCGGTGCCGCATAGCTGCCGGTGAAATTGGTCACCGCGCCAGGCGCAAGAGAGCTAACTGTAAATATCATCGTGTTGGCAACCGGCTGATTGTTGACGACGACGATATTCGTCAAGGTCACGTTGCCGTTGTTGCTGACGCTGCCCGAAAAAGTGAGCAACTGGCCCGGAACGACCGGTTGTGTGGGACACACCTTGGTCACTATGATTCCCGGTGCCGTGGTGATGGGACAAGTGGTGCTCGCCGTGTTGGTGACGGCAACGCCGCATATGCTCTCGCCGGTGGCGGTCGAGGTGCTCGTGGAGGAGCAACTGGCCGGTGCCACATAGCTGCCGGTGAAATTGGTCACCGCACCAGGCGCCAGCATGGCCGCCGTGAAGACCGGCGTGACCCCGCTCATATTATTTAGAACAACCACATTGGTGAGCATGATGTTACCGGCATTACTGACGCTGCCGCTGTAAGTCAGCAACCCGCCGGGAATCGGCGGAATCACCGGACAAACCTGGGTGACCGCGATGGCCGGTGCCGTAATGATGGGACAGGTCGTGCTCGCCGTATTGGTGACGGCGATGCCGCAAATGCTCTCGCCGGTGGCGGTCGAGGTGCTCGTGGAGGAGCAACTGGCCGGGGCCACATAGCTGCCAGTGAAATTGGTCACCGCGCCAGGCGCCAGTGTGGCGACCGAGATGAGCGGTGTGGCCCCGCTCAAATTATTCAGGACAATTACGTTCGTGAGCATGATGTTGCCTGCGTTGCTGACGCTGCCGCTGTAAGTCAGCAGTCCGCCGGGAATCGGCGGAATCACCGGACAGGTTTGGGTAATAGCGAGGAGTGGTGCCGTGGTGATGGGACAAGTGGTGCTCGCCGTGTTCGTGACGGCAACGCCGCAAATGCTCTGGCCGGTGGCGGTCGAGGTGCTCGTGGAGGAGCAACTGGCCGGCGCAACATAGCTGCCGGTGAAATTAGTCACCGCGCCGGGCGCCAGCGTGGCGAACGAGATGACCGGCGTGGCTCCGCTCAAATTATTCACGACGACCACATTGGTGAGCATGATGTTACCGGCATTACTGACGCTGCCGCTGTAAGTCAGCAGCCCGCCGGGAATCGCCAGACTCTCCGGGCAGACCTGGGTGACCACGATGGCCGGTGCCGTGGTGATCGGACAAGTGGTGCTCGCCGTGTTCGTGACGGCGATGCCGCAAATGCTCTCGCCGGTGGCGGTCGAGGTGCTTGTGGAGGAGCAACTGGCCGGCGCCACATAGCTGCCGGTGAAATTGGTCACCGCGCCGGGCGCCAGCATGGCCGCCGTGAAGACCGGCGTGACCCCGCTCATATTATTTAGAACAACCACATTGGTGAGCATGATGTTGCCGGCATTACTGACGCTGCCGCTGTAAGTCAGCAGACCGCCGGGAATCGGCGGAATCACCGGACAAACCTGGGTGACCGCGATGGCCGGTGCCGTAATGATGGGACAGGTCGTGCTCGCCGTGTTCGTGACGGCGATGCCGCAAATGCTCTCGCCGGTGGCGGTCGAGGTGCTTGTGGAGGAGCAACTGGCCGGTGCCACATAGCTGCCGGTGAAATTGGTCACCGCGCCAGGCGCCAGTGTGGCGACCGAGATGAGCGGTGTGGCCCCGCTCAAATTATTCAGGACAATTACGTTCGTGAGCATGATGTTGC
>Ga0224554_1000359_pt1 | contig 39252 bp, 24 predicted proteins | sample 714S22024metaG_FD_180666 | JGI IMG/M metagenome (GOLD analysis project Ga0224554, IMG submission 180666) | Peat soil microbial communities from Stordalen Mire, Sweden - 717 S2 20-24 | ecosystem: Environmental > Terrestrial > Soil > Wetlands > Peat | place: Sweden: Norrbotten County, Stordalen... | reverse complement strand
GAAATCATTCGTCGGCGTAGTGATCATCAGGCTGTCCAAAAGTCCAAGCTGGGGATTGGTCGTCGTTTGCATATCTCTCGGACGCGGCATTCAATAACTAAGTTTCAAGACTTTTGCAGAGATCCCATTTCGTGACTACATGGCGCTCATGCGTTCGCAAATCCGTTTTTTCCGATATGGCAGCTATCCTCCCTTGCGAGGAACACATTTCATTTTCGACGATGAAAATTCCCTGTTGTATACGCGTGGCAGTGTCCCATTTTACAGGAAATATCCCGGCCCTTATGTTCCACGAACTCTGCACATCCGCTATTTTCAAACAGACAGAAGCCAAACTGAGCTTGCGGCAGAAATTCTTGCGCTCACGAAACTGAACTGGAATAAAACGCAATTTGATTCATTTTTTCCAATTACACTTGCCGGCTCTAAACAAATTGGAACAATTTATAAATGGTGTCTGAATCCACCGGATGAGCCGATCAGCTATGCCTTTTTCATGTGAAAAGATTTCACCGCTTCACAATAATGAAGGACAATAAGCTTGGACAGCCTTTGTCCCACGGCCTGAGATAAATTAAACGCGAATGAAACAGAAAAGTTATGCGCCGGTGACGCCGTTTGAACGGCAAACGAGCCATTGCCCGTTGTATGTGGCGTGGAAACAAATGCTGAAGTCTAAAGGCTAAATTCTAAAGTTTAAGAAAGGATTTCCCGCACTGTTCCAATTTCAGCCTTTAGCATTCAGCCTTCAGCCTTTCCCAAGGCATTGGCTGGCCGGCGTGCTGGCCAAAGAGCAGCCCGCGCTGTTCCGCGCCCTGCCGGACAGTTTCAAAATCGGCGCGCCCCTGCCGCAGAAAAAGGTAGGGACGCCGCGCTGCGGCGTCCGGACATCGCAGCGCGATGTCCCTACCAAACAGAAATTGCATTTCGTCCACGGTTGCGAGTTGCTCGCGGTCTGACGCAAATCGTCCGCCGTCCCCTTGAAAATTCGCGCGTGAGATTTTGGAGTGCGCGGACATGTCCGCGCTTTCAAAGCGGCGACAAGTCGCCGCAATCCAAATCAAAAGCGGCCTCCGTTTCCGAAGGCCGGGTATCAGACGATTGCCCGCCGTCCAGGCGTATGCGAAAATCCAGCCGGGGTTTGATGACGCGTTTCCGCGTTGCGCGCATTTTAATCCGGGCGAGGTGCTCCGCACGGCCAATGCGTATCTGGCCAAGCTGGCGCCCGCAGCCGGTGACGATGCGGCGACGACGGCAGCCAAGGCGGCGCGGGTGCAGGTGTTTGTGGATCATGCCATGCCGGCCACGCTGGCGGCGGATTTGCAGGGGCAGTTGAAACAGATCGGCGATGTTTCCGGCACACATGAGCAGAGCCGCGAGGAGGGTGTGTTGAGCACGGAGGAAATCAACCAGCTTGTGAATCAGGGCAAGGTGCAGCGCAGTTTGCTGGATGCCATTTTTCGGACGGTCTATGCCTCCAATCCGCAAAAGCTGGCGGCGTGGTTGAGCGCCAGCCATGCGGAGCACACCCCGCATCATGCGACCGCACCGACGCCCGCGCCGGCGACAACGCAGACGAAATAATCTGCGGACGAAAAAGTCCGACACCTCACCCTTGATCCCTCTCCGCGTTCGCGGCGGAGAGGGAAATTATTTTGCCTTTAACAACGCGGCAATCAATCCGTCGGTGGTGTGCTCCTTCGCCTCAAATGCCGGCTCCAGCTTCAGCGCGCGGATGGTCTTGCTCGTTTCGGGGCCGATGGAGGCGATTTTCAATTTCGGGAACTGCTTCACCAGCTTCGGCAGATCAAATCGCGCGTGAAAATGCTCCACCGTCGAGCTGCTGGTGAACGTCAGCCAATCCGCGCCTTCCGCCAGCAGTCGCGCGCCCGCGCCGGCGGGGTCTTCGGTCTCGGCCACGGTTTTGTAAATCGCGATGTCGTCCACAATCGCGCCCAATTCCTCCAGCGCCTCCGGCAGTTCGCGGTTCGCCACCTCCGCCCGCAACAGGCACATTTTCAAATTCTCGATGGACTCGAACTTGGCAAATGCCTCAGCCAGTTTTTCGGCGGTCGCATGTTCCGGCTGCAAATCCACCTGCAAATGCAGCTCGCGCAACTTCGCCGCCGTCGCCGGGCCGACCGCCGCGACGCGCGCGCCGCCGATGTCGCGCATGTCGTGAAAGCGCTTGAAAAACAAATCGAAGAACGCCGTCACGCCGTTCGCGCTCGTGAACACCAGCCAGTCGTAGGCGTTCAATTCCAGCAGCGCGTCCACGATGGCGTCCTTTTCCACCGGCAGCGTGAGCCGGATGGTCGGCACTTCGAGCACGTCCGCGCCCAATTCCGCGAGCCGCTGCGCAAACTTTCCGGCCTGTCCCGTGCGCCGGGTGACGACGATTCGTTTTCCGAACAGCGGCAGGTTTTCAAACCAGTTCAATTTCCCGCGCAGTTTCACCACGTCGCCGACGATGGTGAGCGCGGGCGGGGAAATCTGTTTCTCCTTCGCCAGTTTGGCAATCGTCGCCAGCGTGCCGGAAACGGATTTTTGTTTTCCAAGCGTGCCCCATTGGATGACGGCCACCGGCGTTTCCGGCGGCATCCCGTGCGCGATGAGTGATTTCGTCCAGTCGCCGAGATTTTCCGTGCCCATGAGCACGACCTTGGTGCCGGGGATTTTGGCAATCTGCTCGTAGCGCAACGCCGTGTCTGCGTCCGCCGAATCGCTGTGGCCGGTGAAGACCGTGAAGCTGGAGCAATGCTCGCGGTGCGTGAGCGGAATGCCGGCGTAATTCGCCGCCGCCACGACGGACGAAACGCCCGGCACGACTTCAAATGGAATTTTCACCGACGCCAGCGCCTCCGCCTCCTCGCCGCCGCGACCGAAGATGTAAGGATCGCCGCCCTTGAGCCGGACGACGCATTTGCCCGCGCGCGCATTGGCGACGAGCAGCGCGGTGATGTCCTCCTGCGGCATCTTCATGTTATGGCCGCGCGAAATCAATTCCGCGTCAGGGCGGGCGAGACGGAGCAGGGCGGGGTTGACGAGCGCGTCGTAAAGCACCATGTCGGCGCGGCGGAGCAATTCCGCGCCGCGCAACGTGAGCAGCCCCGCGTCGCCCGGCCCGGCGCCGACCAGATAAACCGCGCCATTCGATTTCATGCGCATAGTTTAATCACACGCCGGCTTTGGGCAATGAAAGACGAACCGTTCACGCCAAGGAAGCCAGGGCGGTTTCCGTTGCCTTGATGTCTCCGATGGTGCCGGTCTGGAACCAGCGGCCGTGATGCGGCAGGCAGAAAAGGCGGTTTTGCACGAGCGCCTGGTGCCAGAGGATTTTCATGGAAAATTTTCCGGCCGGCGCGCCGGCCAGAACGCGCGGATGAAAGATGCCGATGCCGGCGATGATGTAGGGCGCATCGGCTTCGTTCCAGCCGATCGTGTTGCCGGGCTTGATGAACAAATGGTCTTCGCCCTTGTCGTGGCCGATGGCGGTTGACTTGGATTGAGCCAGCAGCAGGAAATCCATTTTCGCGTCGTCCCAGTGGCGCGCCAGCCTGTCCAGCGCGCTTTCGCCGCTGTCGGTCCAGATGATGTCGCTGTTGATGACGAAGACGGGTTCGTTGCCGAGCAGCGGCTGCGCCTTTTTCAATCCGCCGCCGGTTTCGAGCGGCTCGGCTTCATCGGAGATTTTAATTGTCAAATTCTTCCGCGCGGCCAGATGCGCGACGAGCTGTTCCTTGAGGTGCGAGACGTTGATGACGATTTCGCGGACGCCGTGGCCTTGCAGCTTTTCGAACGCGTATTCAATCATCGGCCGGCCGGCGACGGGGACGAGCGGCTTGGGCACGCGGTCGGTGAGCGGCCTGAGCCGCGTGCCGTAACCGGCGGCCAGCACCATGGCTTTGTTAATTTTGCCGGGCATATTCATCAAACCAGCGTTTCACCCCGGCCAGCATGGGATGGCGCAGGGCGGTTTGCAACAGGCGTTCAACACGCGGCGAATGAAGTCGCTTGTAATCCATTTTCCCCTCGCGGCTCAACTTTTCAAAAATCGCCAGCACGCGCGTGTGTCGCAGCGCCGCCAGAATGGCCAGGGAAGTTTCAAATGCGCCGCGGTCGAGCGACGGAAATTGCGCGAGGTAGCGGGCGATCATTTTCTTCCGCAAATCCTCCGGCACGTCGCGCCGCGCATCCTCCAGCAGCGAAACCAAATCGTAAGTGACCGGGCCTTGGTAGGCGTCCTGAAAATCCAGCAGCCCGGCTTGGCGGATGCCGTCGCGGTCGGGCAGCAGCATCAGGTTGGCCGCGTGATAATCGCGCAGCAGCAGCGAGGCCGGCACCGCGTGCGCGACGGGCAGCACTTCGCGCCAGGCTTTCCTGAATCCGGCGCGGCCGGTTCCGGAAATCCCCGGCGTGCGCCAGTCCAGAAACAACGCGATATCCTCCAGCATTTTTCCCGGCGAATAGACGCGCAAATCCCGGGGTGCGGCCTGCGGCTGCCTGTGCAGGGCGATCAGGACATCGGTGGCGAGCGCGAAAAGTTTTTCTGGATCGGTTCCCGCGTTCAGCAGTTGCGCAAAGGTGATGTCGCCGAAATCTTCCAGCAGGAGCAGGCCGTTTGGCTCGTCCTGCGCGAGGATTTCCGGCGCGCTGAAACCGAGCTGCCGGAGGTGCGTGTCAATGCGGACGAACGGCGCGAGGATTTCCGGCAAGCGCGAGGCGTCCATCAGAATGGCAGTCCGGCCGCCCCGGCGCAGACGGAGATATTTGCGCGCGGAGGCGTCGCCGGTGAGCGGTTCGCGGGCGGCGTTGCCCCAGCCGGTGCTTTCGAGAAAATTGAGTGTGTTGTCGTTGGACACGGCGGACAGTTTAATCAGCCTGTCGCGCGGGGCAATGAAAAAGCAGGGGAGTTCAAACGAAAAAACAACGCCGGAACAATTTCTCGTTCTGCCACTTGCTTTCAGCTTTCGAGACTCTTGCATTTCTCTTTGCCTGTTTCGTGGAATTGCCCGCGGCACGGAACTGTTACTTGTTCACCGCGGGTATTTTGGGCCTGAAAAGTTGTGAATAATTTTGTTTCCGGAAATGATAATCCACTTGATTTGACGGGCTGATTTGCGATGTTCGGGTGCTTTTTATTTGCCTAATTTGGTGAACAAGTTGTGGATATCAATTTGTTGAAAGAATTAAGAAACTTGCTAGAGTGTATGCAGTTCATTGAAAGAACGGAGCGGACGGCGGAGGTCGAAAGATTGAGTCGAACGTTCCAGGATAATCCCGGGTGACCGGGGAAAAGCCGGGCCAGGCTGGTTGGCGCGGCTCCTCTGAAACCGGAGCGCAAGTTCCGGCGAGGCAGAATTCACCAGTTCCTCTGGCGATGTTCGCACATCGTCAAATGCGAATGAGGGACTTGGCGGCGAGGAGCGATGAGAAGCTGTTCCGAGCCGAGTCAAGTAGTCCGGGCCGGTTTCGAGCCTGGGCGAATCGCAGTTACCCAGAGGGTAATCAGTTGCTACTGCGCATCAGCACGGTGCGGGCGACTCTGGCGGTTCCGCAACAAAAGCGGGATCAGCCAAACGAAAGACGCTGAAAGGCGGACAAAAGGAGCGCGCGCAACGGGAAGGACGCGACGGCTGGGCAGGCCGCGTGAAAACTTCCGGGCGCCGGCGATGTTAAAAACGACACCGCTGGACTGTGAGCGAAAGGCAACTTGAGAGAGAAGAGGCGAGACCCGTGGCACGGGGCGAACGCGCCGTCAAAAGCGGCGGCCGACCTTGTGCTAATGGTTCAGACGCGAAAGAAAATTACAGGCGTGTCTGGACCTGGTTCGCAGGCCGGTGGCGCAACCACCAGTTGAAGCGAGCTGAAAAGCCTCACTCGAAATTCAGCGACCGCGAGGCGCTGGACGGCCCTGCTACGAGGCCGAAAACTCCGCTTGCCGTGGAGAATGGCGTCGGGAATCCGGCAGCCTTCGAGAGAAGGCGCCTAATGCCGGTCGGGAAAGAGAGATTGGCGAACTCCCATCCCCCATTTGTCCCCGTTCGACCGAAAGGTCGGGCGGGGACTTAATGTTTTTAGAAATCCTCTCCATTTTTCGTCTTCGTTCTCGTGATCGAAACCGGGGGATTGGCCGGGTGAGTCCGGTTTGCGGGGAACACTTTGAGTAAAATAGTTGTTGCGCTTACGATGGTTTAATCGTAATTAGAAGGCTGTCGAAGGTTTTGAGAGTCCCGTTTGGCGGGACGGCTTCCCAAGTTCACAAATTCAAAATTGATTCGGGATCATTCCGGCCTTCGAGCACATAAATTATGAGCAGTTCAGAAAACACCGGCGATAAAACATCAAATTCCGGCTCCGGCTATCTGGAGATTTCCGAGAAGGGCTTCGGCTTTCTGCGGACGGCGCAGAACCATTTTCACCCCAAGCCGACCGACATCTTCGTGACGCCCGACACGATCCGGCGCAATTTTCTGCGCGAGGGCAGCCACGTCGAAGGCCAGACGCAGCCGCCGCATCGCGGGACCAGTCCGCAGCTCAAGACCGTTGAAAAGGTCAACAGCATGCCGTTTGAGGAATACACGAAGGCCGTCCGCTTCGAAAATCTCACGACGATTGACCCGATTGAAAAATTCAAGCTTGAAACCGGCCCCGATTTGATCGAGACGCGCGTGATTGATCTCGTGACGCCGATTGGCAAGGGCACGCGCGGCATCATCGTCGCCCCGCCGCGCACGGGAAAAACAACGATCCTCAAGCAGATTTGCAACGCCATCACGACGAATCATCCCGACGTGCATGCGATGGTTCTGCTCATTGACGAACGCCCGGAGGAAGTCACGGATTTCCAGCGCTCGGTCACGGCTGAAGTCGTCGCGTCGTCCAACGACATGGATTTGGAAACGCACGTCCGCCTCTCGCGATTCATGATTGAGCGCTGCAGGCGGATGGTGGAGTCCGGCAAGGACGTTTTTGTGCTGCTCGATTCACTGACCCGCGTTGCCCGCGCCTACAACAGCGTGCATGGCGGCAGCGGGCGGACGATGACTGGCGGCGTGGACGCGCGGGCGCTGGAAATCCCCCGCAAGATGTTCGCCTCCGCCCGCAAGATCGAGAACGGCGGCTCGCTCACCATTCTGGCGACGGCGCTGGTGGACACCGGCTCGCGCATGGATGAACTGATTTTCCAGGAGTTCAAGGGCACCGGCAACATGGAGTTGATTCTGGACCGCAAGCTTTCCGACCGCCGCCTGTTTCCGGCGATTGACATTCCGAAATCCGGCACGCGCAAGGAGGAAAAATTGTTCCCGGCGAAAAATCTCGAGGCCATCCGCAAGCTGCGCCGCACGATGGTGGACTTGAATCCCATCGAGGCGATGGAAACGCTCACCGCTGCGATCAAGAAATTCAAGACCAACGACGAGTTTCTGGCGAAGATGGCGACCGGCGTGTGAGAAGAAACCGCGTTGTGCGGTTCCGCCCCGGGCGGCGGAAACCGGTTCGCGCAACCGTCTGTTGATTTTGCTTTCCATTTTCCATGAGGCAATCATAGTGGACGCATTGACCGTCCATCATGAGATTGCAATATGAGCGCATCCGCAGACGACACGGCACCGGCTGAAGTCCGGCAGCAGGACAATCCCTCAAAACCCTCCACGCGGCGTGATTTCCTGAAGCGGTCCGCAATGGCGGCGGCCCTGGTGCCGCTGGTGGAGGCGGTCGGTCAGACGTCCAATCCGCCGTCGCAGCGGCCCAAGCCCAACGTGCTGCTGGTCATTTCCGATCAATATCGCTGGGATTTCATCTGCGGATACGGCCGCAACCCGATGGATTTTACGCCGAACTTGGATGCCATGTTGCGCCGGGGGACGGCATTTCAGAACGCCTTTACCAACCAGCCGCTATGTGGTCCAGCCCGATCCTGCCTTTTTACCGGGATGTATGCCACGCAGACCGGATTGTGGAAGAACGGCCCCGGATTGAAGCCTGACGCGGTGACACTGGCCACCCTTCTGCGCGCCGAAGGCTACACGGCCAATTACATCGGCAAATGGCACCTCGCGCCGAATTCTCCCGGCGACGAGGCCAGTCACGGATATGTTCCTCCGAAGTTTCGCGGCGGCTTCGACGATCTCTGGCAGGCGTCCAACGAGTTGGAACGGACCTCGCATTCCTATCAAGGCACGATTTGGGATGGCGCCGGGAACCCGATGACCTTTGACGGCATCTATCGCGTGGATTATCTGACCGACCTCGCGGTGAAGTTCTTGAAGCAGAAGCAGGAGAAGCCATTCTTTCTGGTGCTTTCACAGCTCGAACCGCACCAGCAGAACGACCTCAACGGTTTTGCGCCGCCCAAGGGTTACGATGAGAAGTTCCGCAATCCCTATGTGCCGCCCGATCTCCGCCCGTTTCCCGGTGACTGGCCGTTCCAGCTCGCCAATTACTACGGCGACTGCAGGAGCATTGACGAGTCCATGGGGAAAATCTTCCAGACGCTCAAGGAGCAGCATTTGGAAGATAACACCATCGTCATTTTTTTGAGCGACCACGGCTGCCATTTCCGGACGCGAAACACGGAATACAAACGCAGCCCGCATGAAAGCTCCATTCACATCCCGCTGATCATTCAAGGGCCGGGCTTCAATCACAACCGGATGATGTCCGAGATGGTAAGCCTCGTGGACCTGGCTCCGTCGCTGCTCTCCGCGCTCGGTCTGCCAATTCCGGCGGCGATGCAGGGCCGGAATTTTGTTCCGCTGGTTGACGACGCCAAGGCGCGCGAGTCGTGGCGCAACGAGGTTTTCATCCAGATCAGCGAGTCGGAAACTGCGCGGGCCATCCGCACGCCCGAGTGGACCTATGCCGCCCTGGCGCCCGATGCCGATCTCCGCACCGACGCCGGCAGCCTGGAATACCGCGACTACCAGCTTTACAACAATTTCGCCGACCCGGCGCAGGTTGTGAATCTGGCCGGCCGCTCCGATCCGCCGTCGCTGGTGCATTATGCCGGGAACCGTTCGATGCAGGAAATCACGGACCAGCTCCGCGAACGGCTGCTGGCGCGCATGGAGGAGGCCGGCGAGGCGCGTCCGCAAATTACACGCTGGCCGTTCTATCCGTGACCGACCCATCCCTGCTTCATTCGCGTCCGCCGCTGGAGCGGATGCTGCGCATCCATCAGGCGCTTCAGGCCGGCGGATTTCCCAACGCCGCCAGGCTCGCCCGCGAAATCGAGGTGGCCACCAAGACGATCCATCGCGACATCGAGTTCATGCGCGACCGGCTCAACCTGCCGATTGAATTTAATCCGGCGAGAAACGGCTATTTTTACACCGGAGAAGTCAGCGCCTTCCCGACAATGCAAATCACCGAGGGCGAACTCTTCGCGCTCGTCGTCGCCGAAAAGGCGCTCCAGCAATATCGCGGCACCAGCTTCGAGAAGCCGCTGCTCTCGGCCATCCGCAAGATGGAGCAGGCGCTGCCCGACACCATTTCGCTCAACCTCGCCGATGTCGGGCAGGCCATTTCCTTCCGCACGCGCGCCGAGCCGATTCTGGATTTGGAAATTTTCGACGTGCTGGCCAGGGCCGTCGCCCAACGCCAGCAGCTCGAATTGCATTACCGCAAACCGGGCCAGCCCAGGACCGAGCCGCGCCTCGTGGACCCGTATCATCTGGCCAACATCAACGGCGAATGGTTCCTGTTCGCCCACGACCACACGCGCAAGGACATCCGCACGTTCGTCCCGGCCCGGATCCAATCGGCGAAACCGACCGGCAGGACCTTCGAGCGTTCGCAAAAATTTTCCCTGGAGAAACGGCTGCGCGACAGCTTCGGCGTCCATTCCGGCGATGGCGAATACGAGGTCGTCATCCGCTTCGACCCGCGCGCCGCCGATTACGTCCGCGAAAAGAAATGGCACCAGTCGCAGCAACTGCGCGAATTGAAGGGCGGGGGGGTGGAATTGAAATTGAAGCTGTCGAGCCTCGCCGAAATCGAGCGCTGGGTCTTGAGCTGGGGCGGCGGCGCAAAAGTTTTGAAGCCGCGCGAACTCGCCGAGGCCGTCAGGAAATCGGCGCGGGCAATATTGAAGCAACAGCGGATGTGAATCCGTTCATTATTCCGGCAGGGAGAAGCTGGAGCCGACTCACGTCGGCTGCCACGGCATTCCGAATGCCGCAGGGGCAACGATCTCTTATTTCAGATGCTGCTTCAGGGCCGGTTCCGCCGTTGGCAATTCCTTCATGACCAGTTCGGCCATTGAGGCGGCGCCTTTCCCGTTGAAGTGCGTCTGGTCACCGGGTTTGTCGGCCAGCTTTTTGCTCCCGTCGGGTCCAAGCTGCTCGAAAAGCTTGGCGCTCGTTGTGTGCAAATCCACCAGCGGCACCTTCTTTTCCGCCGCCACTTCCTTCATGGCATTCGCATAGGGCAGCAGGGCGTCGTCAAGTTTGCCATCAGCGGCAAATATCCGCCGGCACATGGGCGTGACAAGGACCGGCTTGGCGCCCGCGGCGCGCGAATCATCAATGTATTGCCGCAGATATTCCTTGTATGCGGTGTTCGCGTCCGTGGCTTCGGGCAGGCTGGGGTCGTGTGAATCGTTGTGGCCGAACTGGATCAAAACGTAATCCGGTTTTTCCTTCAGCGCCCCGGCCCAGAGACCTTCCGTAATGAAAGTTTTCGTGCTCCGCCCCGCCCGGGCCAGGTTGATGACCTTGAGGTCGTCGTCGAAATAATTCTGGATGAACATGCCCCAGCCACGCGCCGGATTGTTCGTGGGGTAATCGCACACCGTCGAGTCGCCGACAATGACCATTCGCACGGGCTGTTTGGTGGACTGCCCGGCCGCCCGGACGTTGACGGATGCCGCCGTGGCCATGCCGAGTATCAATGTTTTGAACAGAGGAATGGTTTTCATGTCAGTGGGTAAAAGCCGGGTTGATTTTCGGGAAGAACTCGTGCGCCGTTTTGCACGTCGCCGCGCTCAATTCCTCCAGCGAACAATTCTTCACCTGCGCGACGATCCCGGAAATTTCCCTGATGTAAGCCGGTTCGCAGCGTTTGCCGCGGAACGGCACGGGCGCGAGATACGGGCAGTCGGTTTCCAGCATGAATTTGTCCAGCGGCGTGGCGGCCACGGTGTCGCGGACGTTCTGGCCGTTCTTGAAGGTGACGATGCCGGTGAAGCTGACCAGCGAGCCGATTTCCAGAATGCGGCGCATCCGGCCGGCGTTCTCGCCAAAACAATGGAACACGCCGCGCACCTTCCCGGCGAAGGGCTTGAGCTGGGCGAGCGCGTCGTCGAAGGCGTCGCGCTGGTGGATGACGCAGTTCAACCCAAATTCGGCGGCAACTTCGAGTTGTTGCTGGAAAATGTCGGCCTGCTTCTGTTTGTAACGCGCGTCGTCGGCTGTGGTAAATTCCGGTTTCTGGCTGGGCAGCCGGTGATAGTCCAGGCCGATTTCGCCGATGGCCACGACTTTGGGATGCTTCGCCAGTTCACGCAGGGCGGGGCGGAGATCGGAAGGCGCCGTCAGGGCATCGGACGGATGCCAGCCGACGGCGGCGTAAATGTCCGGATATTTTTCGGCGAGTCGGACGGCCCGCCCGCTGCTGTCGAGGCTGGTGCCGACGGAAATCATTTTGCCGATGCCGGCGGCCCGGGCGCGCTCGATGACTTCGGCAAAGTCGTCCGCGTAATCGGGATAATCCAGATGGGAGTGCGTGTCGTAGAAAATAGCCATGATTAAAACCTACCTGGTGGGCGCGTTGGAGTTGGCGGGCTTTTGTCCGGGCGCGTTTATTTTTTCCTCGATGGCGGCCTGGCCGGGATAATCCGGCGATTCTTCGAGCAGTTTCTGATAATCGCGCCGGGCGGCGGCGGTGAAATTCTGTTTCAGCAGCGTGTCAGCCAGCGTGAGCCGGAGCCGGATGCGTTGTTCGGGCGAAGGATTCAACGTCAGGGCGCGTTCATAGGCGTCGGTGGCGTCTGAAAGTTTGCCCTGCATGGCATAAAGGTCGGCGAGTTTTTCGGTGAGCACGGCGCTGTTGGTGGCGACGCCGGTGGTTTCGATCAGGTTGGCGAGGTAGGCGGCGGACCGGCCGCGCGCGAGATCCACGTTCACGAGCCGCAGGAAGGACCATTCGATGAGCGGGCTGTGGCGTTCCGTCAATTCCTCGTGCAACCGCGTCGGCGATTTCTCGAACGGCCGGTAAAGCGGGTCGCCGATGACGGTGGTCTGCCACGAGAGCGCGGGCTGTGCGGCCCATGCGGCCTCGCCGAAGGTGAACTGGCTCATGGTGAGCCGCTCCAAAAACAGCGCGACGTTTGGCGTGAGCGCGAGATAGGGTTCATACACGCAGCCCATCGTGCAGGTTGCGCCCTTGGCGAGCAGCGGACCGCACCAGCCCTGGCTGCCGCTGCGCAATGTGGCCGCGCTGAACGAGTGGAGATGATACGCGAACGCGCCGGGCATGAACTCGACCGCGGGCAGCGCAAACGGACCGTCCGCATCGCCGGAATACCAGCCGGCGTAAAGGGCGATCTGGCTCATCGGAAAACTGGCGGGAAAAGTTTCCGGCTTGTCGTCCACGACGGTTTCAAATCCCAGCACACGGGAAATTTGCGCCGCGCCGAGAATCCATTCATCGCCCAGCCAGTAATTCGTCTGGGACTGCACAATGCCGCGTGCGTCAAAATAGGCGCGACCCCACAATCCGTCGCGCTCGGCGGTCAGCGCCTTGTCCACGAGGCCGCGCGCGATGCCGGCGGTCGGGCCGTCCAGCCGCGCGACGAGCAGGATGCCGTTGGTCGGATTGAGCGAAGCGGTGTTGGTGGCGCCGTAGGTCCAGTTTTGCAAAGGGCCGGCGAGGGGCGGGTTCATCTCAATCATCGGCAGCCAGGCCAGCTCGGAATCCACCGCCGCCTCGTTGCGCTGGAATTGCGGTGGCTGGTTTGTGTTCACCACCTCGCGCAGTTCCGGGTCGGAGGAGATTTTGAGCGGAACGCCCCAGCACAAAACGGCATAGCGGATTTTGGATGCGGCCACGCGGCGGATTACACGCTCCGGCCGGCCGTTGGTCGCGGCGATGGTGAAAGGGGCAAACCGCCAGAGGCCGTCGTTTTCCAGCCGGCGCGCCAGCGGCAGTTGCAGGGAGTCGTGAAATTCGGCGCGCGACATTTCCTCGTTGGTCGTCAGCGCGAAGCCGTAGATTTGATTTTCAGGAACCTGCCGGAGCTGCGCGTAATGGTCCGCGACGGCCTTGGATTCCGGCAGGCGCGAGTTGTAAATCACGACCACCTCTTCGCCGCCCGCGCGGGCCATGAGCGGCGCGAGCGCCAGAACCCAAACCGCAAATTGAAGCCGGAATTTTTTCATGCCATCATTTGACCCCAAACCGGCGGAAACGTTCCGGGAATTTCCGGTTTCGTTCGCGGCGGGGGATCACGATTGTCTTCATTTTGGTTTTCCGAACAGCGCCTCGCGCATCCCCGGCAGGGGCTGGTTGTTTTTCTTGTCCCAATAATGGAAGCCGGCGCTCCAGTCCCAGATGCACCAGCCGAGGTTCTGCGCCTCCGCCGCGCGGCGGAACGCCGAGTAAAAATTCGCGCGCGACTGCCCGTCGGCCTTGGTGTCGGCGCCAAATTCGCCGATGTGAACGGGCCGGCCATAATAATCCGACCAGGCGCGGACGAATTCCAGTTTGCCCTCGAAGGCCAGCCTGCTGCCGGGATTTTGATCCGCCGGCAGCGTGTTGTATTTCTTGATCCAGTCCAGCACCCACGGTTTCAAATTCAGGCCGGGGTCGGGCACAAGCGGCTTCGCGGGCGGGCCGGGAAACACGACGCCGGTCTGCATATAATCCGGCGAACTCCATGTCGCCCCCTGATGCGTGAAATAAAACGGGTCGTAGCAATGCGCCGACACGATCACGTTGTCGTCCGCCGGCAGCACGAGATTTTTCAACTCGTTGATGTTCCCCCAGCCGCCCGGTTCGACAAAAAGGGTCCGGCGCGGATTCGTCCTGCGGATTTCGGCGATGGCCCGCGCGTAAATCGGATTCATCACGGCGGTCGTCGCCTTGTCGTGCGGTTCGTTGTCCAGCTCGAACGCGAGCTGGCCGGGGAAATCCCGGTAATGCGCCGCGATTTGCCGCCAGATTTTCAGAAACTCGTCCGTGCTGCCCGCCGGATCGCGGTCCAGCTCGTTGAAATGATGGATGTTGATCATCACCGCGAGATGGTTTTTCAGCGCATTGGTGACGACGAAATCCACGCGCGCAAAAATCTCCGGCGACAGCGTGAAATCCGGCGCCGGGCCGGCGTAATGATGCCAGCCCACCGGCACGCGCACATGGTCAAAGCCTTCCGCGCGCATGAGGGCGCATTCATTTGTCGCGAAGGTCACGCCCCAGTTCTGCCCGGGCGGCGCCTCGAGATAATTGCCGAGGTTCACCCCGTGCATGAAAAGTTTCGCCGCCCGATGCGCGGGCGAATCGCGTTCGGTCAGCCGCCGCATCTCCGGCGGATTGGCCGGCGTGAAGGCCGCCTTGCCTGGCGGCGGCACGGTTTCAAGTTTGCAGCCGGACAAAATCGCAGCAATGAAGAGGGCCGGGATGATTCTCATGTCATTTTCCGGTTGTCACCCTCAATCCATCAAACGCGAACCACACGCCCGGCGGCAATTCCGCCTGCGCCTTGTCGTGGTCGTAGTCGTGCGTCAGGTGCGTGAAATAAGTCCGCGCCGCGCCGATGCGCCGTGCCGCCGTGAGCGCCTCGTCCAGGCTCATGTGCGTCGGATGCGGCTTGGGACGCAGCGCGTCGAGCACGGCGATTTCCACGCCGCTCACCCGTTCCAGCACGGCGGTCGGGACTTCCTTGCAATCGGTCAGATACGCCAGCCGCTTTTTCCCGTTTTGCAGAAACAAATAGCCGTTCGACATCATCGCGCCGTGTGGAAGCGGCAGGGGAATGACTTCCAAATCGCCCAGTGTGAACGGCCCGTCCACGATGTGCGGATCGGGATGGAAGTAGCCCTTCCAAATCGGGCGGCCATCAAAGGCGTAAATGAAAACCCGCTTGAGCGCGTCCATCGTTGCCGCGCTGGCATGGACCGGCAGCGGCCCGTTGCGCAAGTCGCAGAACCGGCGGCAATCGTCCAATCCCATGATATGGTCGGTGTGCGCGTGTGTGATGAGCACCGCGTCCAGCCAGCAAATTTTTTCGCGCAGGCACTGCACGCGGAACTCCGGCGTCGTGTCCACGACGAATTTGATTTTGTCGGTCACGACATAAATCGAGGGCCGGGTGCGCCAGTTCTTTGGATTGGCCAGAAACTCCGGCGGATACTCCTTGCCGATGATGGGCACGCCCTGCGACGTGCCGCTGCCCAGAAATGTAAATTCAAATGCCATGCAAAATTTTCTTTTGTCGGATGCCCCGAAACGTTCAAATGTCCGCACGAATCTAACGATGTTGACGACGTTGCGCATCAAAAACCTCGCTCTCGTGAGCGACCTCACGCTGGAGCTTCAGCCCGGCTGCAATGCCATCACCGGCGAAACCGGCGCGGGCAAGTCCGTCATCATCGGCGCGCTCAACCTCGTCCTCGGCGAGCGCGCCGACCGCACGCTCATCCGCACCGGCGAGGAAAGCTGCTCCGTCGAGGCCGTCTTTGACGTGGCGAAGCTGAAGGCGCCGTTGAAAAAGTTTCTGGAAGAAAACGGCCTCGAGCCGTGCGAGGAAAACCAGCTCGTCCTCAAGCGCACATTTACCAGCGCCGGGTCCAACCGTCAGTTCGTCAACGGCTCGCCCACGACGCTGGCAACGCTCGCCGCCATCGGCGAATGGCTGGTGGACATCCACGGCCCGCACGACCACCAGTCGCTGCTGCATCCGGCGAAACAACTGGCGATTCTCGACGCATTTGGCGGCCTGGCAAATGAGCGCGAAGCCTTTGGCGAACTCGTCCGCCGCCGCGCCGCGATTGAATCTGAAAAATCCGCGCTCGTCGTGGATGAGAAAACCTACGCGCAGCAACTGGATTTGCTCCGCTTCCAGGTTCAGGAGATTTCCACCGCCAGCCTGCAAGCCGACGAGGAGGCGCGGGTGGAATCCGAATTCAACCGCGCCAGCAACGCCGCGAAGCTGCTGCAATTGAGCCAGTCCGCGCTCGACGCCCTGGGCGAAAATGAAAATTCGCTGCTCACGCAGGCGGGTGCGATTGGCCGGATGCTGCAGGATTTGCTGCGCGTGGACGCCGGCGCGGCGAATATGGTCGAGCTGCATTCGCAGGCCGCCGGCAGCCTGCGCGAGTTGCAGTCGGAACTCTCGCGCTACGCCGAGAAAGTGGATGTGGACCCGGCGCGGCTGGCGGAATTGGAGGAGCGGCTGGATCTCATCCACTCGCTCAAGCGCAAATACGGCGCGTCGCTGACCGAAGTCATTGCGTTCGGCGGCGAGGCAAAACAAAAACTGCAATCGCTTGAATCCCGTGACGCCGAGTTGGCGCGCCTCAACGCCGAATTGCAAAAACTCGACACGGAGATTTTGCGCGACGGCAAAAAACTTTCCGCCGCACGGAAAAAAGTCATTCCGCAGCTTGCGAAAGCCGTCGGCAAACAGCTTGAAGATTTGGGCTTCAAGCAGAGCAAGTTTGACGTGGCGATTTCCGAGGTGGGGTCGTCGCGCTGCGACGACCGGACGGCGCAGCGCGCCGTCCCTACCACAACCGGCTTTGACGAGATTGAATTCCAGTTCGCGCCGAATCCCGGCGAGCCGGCCAAACCGCTGCGCGCCATCGCGTCTTCCGGCGAAATGGCGCGCGTGATGCTCGCGCTCAAGACCGTGCTCGCCGCCGAGGACGAAATTCCCGTGCTCATCTTCGACGAGGTGGATGCCAACGTGGGCGGCGAGACGGCCAACGCCGTTGGCGAGAAGATGAAACAGATTGCCGCCAAACGGCAGGTGCTGTGCATCACACATCTGCCGCAGGTGGCCGCGCCGGCGGACGCGCATTACGTCGTCACCAAGCAGGTGAGGAACGGCCGGACGATTTCGGAGATTGAATTGCTCGGCAAAAGGGAGCGCGTGACCGAACTGGCGCGGATGCTCGGCGGCCAGAGCGACGCCGCGAGGAAACACGCGGAAGCGTTGTTAAAATAGTTCGGAGAGAGTCAGAGTTTTCGCTTGTTCCATGAAAAACCAAAGCCGCTGAATCGTTCACGGAATTCTGCAATCATCATTTTGAAGAAGATCAAAATTGTTAGAGCAACGCAGCCCCACCCGAACCAGTCGCCGTGGCGGTTGTAAAAGGTCGGCGCGTGTTTTTCCAGCGGCAGGTCAATTGTCAGCGCGCCCGTGCCATAAACGCTGCCGGTGTTGTCCCGGAGGATTTCGCGGACGCGGCCCGTCGCATCAATCCAGCAGGTGACGCCGTTGTTGCAGCAGCGGACGAGCGGCACGCCGTTTTCCACCGCGCGAAAAACCGCGCCGGCCATGTGCTGCCATTGCTCGGCGCTCCGACCGAACCAGCCGTCGTTGGTCAGGTTCACCAGAAAGTCGGTGTCCTCCCGCACGGCGCGGCGGGCGAGTTGCGGGAACATATCCTCGTAACAAATCAGCGGGGAGGCATTCACCGCCGGGTGCGGAGAAGCTCCTGACGGGCCGCCGTTCAATTCAATGACCGGCTCGCGGGGACGCTCGCCCCACCGGTTCATCTGAAATTGCACGGGTTCATTTCCCGCCGCGAAGCCGCCGGTGATGGGCGTGAACCATTTCACGAACGGCAGCCAGCGCACGAGCGGAATGTATTCGCCGAAGATGACGAGCTTCTGTTTGTGATAAACGCCGCCGAACTGCCCGTCGGGGTCGAGCAGGAACGCAGCGTTGAAAGCGTCGTTGTCGAATTCGTTGGTGGCGTTCGGGCGTGGCACGGCGTCGTCGGCATTGAGAATCAGCCAGACGCGGTGCGTGCGGAGAAGGTTTGTGATGGCGATGTAGCTGGCGTTGTTGAATTCCGGCAAGGCGGATTCGGGCCAGATGAGGAGGTCGGACTGATTGGTGAGTGCAGATTTGGAAAGCTGGAGCAATTGCCGGAAACGGTTGGTGTTTTCGCTTTCGTCCCAAATCAGGGTTTGCGGGACGCTGGGCTGGATGAGCGTAACGCGCAGAGTTGAGACTGGCGGATTTTCCAATCCCAGCCGCGCGAAATTGAAGGCGAAGAAAACGAGGACGACAATCAGCGGCAGGAAAATTTCCGTCTGCCAGACGAGGCGCAGCGCGGGCCGGCGAAAAATCATCCGCACGGCGGAATAGAGCGAGAGCGAAACCCACACGACGAGGAATGAAACGCCGTAGACGCCGGTGACGGACGCAATCTGGATGAGCGGGACCATCTGGTATTGGGACGCGCCGAGGAAGTTCCACGGAAATCCGCCGAACAGCCGGGCGCGAATCATTTCGAGCGCGACCCAGGCCGCCGCGCCGGCGAGCGACCAGAGATTTCGCCGCGCCCAACCGCCTTCGCCGATTTTCCCGGCGAGGAGCCAGACCCACACGGCGGGATAGATCGCGAGGTAGGCGGACAACGCGATCCAGCCGAGAATCGGGTAGCCGGTCGCGGGCATCAGCAGCAGCCAGTAAAGCGAGGCGAGCCAGAAGGAAAACCCGGCGACGCAGCCGATGCGAAAACTGTCGCCGCTGCTTTTGCCGTAGGCGCAGGCGAGCATGAGCGCGGGCGCAATCCACGCGCTTCCGGCGATGCCGGGTTTGGTGAATGCGCTGGCAAGCAGGAGTCCGGCGCCAGTGGCGGCGAGATACCGGCTGCGGATGAGCAGCTCGTTGAGAAAACTTTTTGCCGGGAACAACGGGGAATAATCTTCCGTGAATGCCGGGCCAAGCCTGGTGCAATTGGCGGCCCGGTTCAGCAGCGCGCGGCTGGCGTTGACGACGATGGCTTCGCGCGCGCCGCGCCAGACGGCGAGGTCGGCGGAGGAATTGCCGGCGTAATCAAAGCCGCGCTCGCCGAATTTTGCCACCAGCGCCTTGAGTTTGTTTTCGCTGCGCAGATTTGTTTTGCCGTCGCTGCCGAGAACCTCGTCGAAGAGGCCGGTGAAGTCGGCGACGGGTTTTGCCATCTGCAAATCGGACGCGGTGGCGAGGATGAGCTTCCGCCCGGCGGCTTTTTGTTCGCGGAGAAATTTCAGGAACGGTTCGTTGAAGGGCAGGGTGGCGGGATCAATCTGGACGCGCGCGGCGAGTTTTTGTTTCAGCCGGGCGCGGCCGCGTGTCCACCAGAACAAAACCTGGAAAAGCCGGAGCGGATTGCGCCGGAGCAGTCGCGCGAGCGATTCCCAGAGCAGGTCGGTTTTGATGAGCGTGCCGTCCAAATCCACGACGAGCGGGATTTGATTTTCGGGCGGCGGCGGTTGCGGCATGACTCTGATTAGCCGTTGAGCGCGCGTTGGAGCAAGTTTTTTTCGCGCGCGCCGAAATCCAGTTTCAACGCCTCGGCGCGTCCGGTCTCGCTCATTTTGGCCCAGGACTTCCGCAGGGCGTTGACGGTTTTGTCCTCGTCGGTCTTGCCGGCGAGGGCGGCAAGCTGGAACTGGAGGAACACAAGGCAAAGCGCGTCTTCGAGCACGCGGCTTTCGGGATCGGCGGGGAAATTCTTCTTGAGGTTCAAATCCTGCACGCGGCGGATGACGGTTTCATCGTAGCCGGTTTCGCGGAGGATTTCGCCGGCCTTTTGCGCGTGGAATATTTTTAAATCGGCGCGCCATTTCAGATAGCCGGCGCGGGTCATCGGATACGAGTCGCGCGGAATTTCCCAGCGGCAGATGTGCTGACAGCGCGCGGCGAGGCGCAGCTCCTCGGACGCCTCCGGGCAAAGCCGTAAAACCCAGCCGGTGAGGCGTTGCGCGTAAAGCAGCTCGCGCGGCTGGCCGTTTTCGAGATTTGGGTCGCGGGAGTTTTCCGCGTCAAAGCGGCGGATCGCGGCTTCAAATTGATGCGCGTTGCGCGGTTGAAATGTTTCCTGCACGCGGGAAGTTTTGCCGAAGCGCGCCGGAGCGCAAGACGTATCCGCTTGTGATTGACAAACGGCCGCGATGTGAGATTATCCGTCCCCTTGTTGCCTCGGTAGCTCAGTTGGTAGAGCAGTTGACTCTTAATCAATTGGTCCAAGGTTCGAGTCCTTGCCGGGGCACCAATCAATCTTTAATTTTTCCAGACCCAATCGCCCTTTTGGCAGCGCTGTTTTTCCGGCATCGTTTTCGTCTGTTTAACCCGCCACAAGGCGAGGCGTGGAACTAGGGTGAATGCGCGCCAGAACTCCAGGCGTCCGCTTCCAGTTCAAACAACAGGTCGTTGCGGCAAATATCGCACTCAACCATCGTCACAGGCAATGTCGGCATTCCGTGCGCCATGCACCATTCCGCGAGCGCCGGCGCATCAGCGCGGCGTTTGAAGTAGGCCGTCGCGCGGGTCAGGTCTGAAAATTGAAAGTCTCGCGAGCGCAGGATCGCCTCCACTACTTGCATTGACAGCGCGACCTGTTGGCGCGCGTCGCCCGGCCACTGTGTTATTCCATCGGGTGCGATGCTGGCCGTGCCGGAAATAAGAAGGCGTCGCCCGGCTGGCGAGGGCATTTCCATGGCGCGGCTGAAGGAACTGCCGTAAGCGGGCGCAGGGCTTTGCAGCGGCGAGGCGACTTCCACGGCGCGGGCGGAGGAATCCAGCGGCTGCATCGCCCAGGCGCCGACGGTCAGCGCGTCGCCGGCGGAATTTTTTGCGCCGATGCCGGTGCTGGCCGGCAGCGAGCCGGTGCGAAATTTCACGCCGGAATAAATCCGCGTCCGCGTCTGGTTGAATTCGTCATACCACGAAAGGAGATCGTCGAGAAAAAACCAGGTCCGCACCGTGTCGGCCAGGGAAAATCCGCCCTGCGCCAGCGCCCGCGCCAGATTGTCCAGCGTTTCTTTTGTCTGGTCCGGGCGCGGGATGGAATTTCGAACCGGCCCAAGCCCGCCGAGCAGACAATGCCGGGCCGCGCCGTCGTTGAACACGGAGCCGACGACGCGACCGTCAAGACTGATGCGATCCACCGTGCCGCCGGCGAAGCCAAAAATTTGCAGACTGGCGATGGGACTTCCGTTGCACGCGGCGCCTTCAATCCACGTCAACGGCCAGTCAATTTTTCCAAACCGCCGTCGCATCGCCTCCATCGCCGCCGCGTTCGCGCTGATGGAGCCGAAAATCGTCAGGTGGAGGATGGTTGCATTCAATTTTCCCAATGTGCCCGCAAGCCGGTTGAATAGATCCGCGATCCCCTCGCCGGGCAACGGTTTTATGGTCAGCGAAACTTCCGAGCCACGCGCTCCGGATGTCACGGCGCAGGCGGCATCGGAACAAAGTTTGGAGCGGTCGGCGGTCGGCGGATTTACTTCCGGGCGAAACTTCGCAGGCGTAATGGTTGGCGTCATCTTCAACATCAGACGGCGAAGCTGCGGGACCCGTTACAGCCCCGGCCGGAATAATTGGAAGAATGCCAAAATTTTTCTGTATCTTTGCCGGTTTCATGGCGTCTATCTTTTTGAATGCAACGAGAGCGTCTTGTTCGGCAGCGCGCGGAAGTCCGTTTGCTTTTGGCGGGGCTTATTCTGCTGTCCGGCTTGAGCGGGATCGCGGCCCCCGGTCTTTTTGAAGGCGATGCCGTGCTGACGCCCGGAAACAAAATTGACGGGCTGGTTTCCGCGAAGTTGCAGGAGCTGAACATCCAGCCCGCGAAAGTCTGTTCGGACGCCGTGTTTGTCCGGCGTGTTTATCTGGACACCATCGGCACGCTGCCGACGGCGCAGGAGGCGGAGCATTTTATTTTGGACTCAAACCCGGACAAGCGCCGCATCCTGATAGACCGGCTGCTGGCGCGCGACGAGTTCGCGGATTATTGGGCGATGAAATGGAGCGACCTTTTGCGCGTCAAGGCGGAGTTTCCCATGAACCTCTGGCCCAACGCCGCGCAGGCGTATCACCAGTGGATTCGGGACGGCATCAGGAAAAATGAGCCGTATGACCAGTTCGTCCGCGACCTGCTCACGGCCAGCGGCAGCAACTTCGCCGTGCCGCCGGTCAATTTTTACCGCGCCTTGCAGGACAAAAGCCCGCAGACTATCGCGCAGGCCGTGGCGCTGGCGTTCATGGGCGCGCGGATTGAACACTGGCCGGAGGCGCAGCGCGGACATCTCGCGGCGTTTTTCTCGAACGTCGGTTACAAAGCCACATCGGAATGGAAGGAGGAAATTGTCTTCTTCGATTCCGCCTCGACCAACGCGCAAGCCGTGACCGATGCGCCGAAGCTGGCAACCTTTCCGGACGGCACGACGGTCGCTCTGTTGCCGGACAGGGATCCGCGCGAGGTGTTCGCCGGCTGGCTGACCGGGACGAACAATCCGTGGTTCGCGCGCAACATCGTCAACCGCACTTGGTCGTGGCTGCTGGGACGCGGCATCATCCAGGAGCCGGACGACATCCGCCCGGACAATCCGCCGGTGAATCCCGAACTGCTCGCATATCTGGAAAATGAACTCGTTTCGTCCGGCTACGATTTGAAGCACATTTACCGGCTGATTCTGAATTCCAAAACGTATCAGCTCGCTTCAATTCCCAAAACCGACGATCCCAAAGGCGCGGCGAACTTCGCCTTTTATCCGCTGCGCCGGCTGGACGCGGAGGTGCTCATTGACGCCGTGAACCAGATCACGGGCGGCTCGGAAAATTATTCCAGCGCGATTCCGGAGCCTTACACCTTCATTCCGCCAAACCTGCGCTCGATCGCGCTGCCGGACGGCAGCATCACCAGTTCGTTCCTGGAAATGTTCGGCCGCCCGCCGCGCGACACCGGCCTGGAGTCGGAGCGCAATAACAGCGTCACCGCCGCGCAAAAATTGTGGCTACTCAATTCCAGCGCCATGCGGCAGAAAATCGAGCAGAGCCGGATGATTCAATACCAGACGCAGCCCGGCAAGACGCCGGGCCAGATCGCCGCCGGGATGTATCTCGGAATCCTTTCCCGCTTTCCGACGGAGGCGGAGTCGCAGACTGTGGAGGCATATTTCCAGTCCGGCAAGCTGGACCGGCGCGAGGCGGCGGTGGATCTGGCGTGGGCGCTGATGAACAGCGACGAATTTCTCTACCGGCATTGAAACGGAACGACGTTGTGAACCAGAATAAAAATTCCAATTTATTTTCCGCCATCAGCCGGCGCGAGGCCGTCCGGCGCGGCCTGCTTGCCGCCGGCGGCTTGATGCTGGCGGACAATTTGCCGTTCCGCGCTTTTGCCGCCACGCCGCCGGCACGGGCCAAAGCCGTCATCCAGCTCTGGATGTGGGGCGGGCCGTCGCACCTCGACACGTTTGATCCGAAGCCGGAGGCGGGAAACGATTACTGCGGGCAGTTCAAAACTCCCATCGAGACCAACGTGCCGGGAATCAAAATATGCGAGCTGCTCCCGCTGCTCGCGAAGCAGGCGGACAAATATTCCATCATCCGCAGCATGACCCACGGCAACAACGGCCACGAAACGGCGGCCTATATCGTCCAGACCGCGCGGATGCCCGGCGGGCGGATGGTTTATCCGTGCATCGGCGCGGTGGCGTCGCTGTTCAAGGGCTACGACGCCGGATACAAGGGGTTGATTCCGCCTTACATCGTCCTGACCGATCCGCTGGGGCGTTTTTCGCCGAACGGATTTTTGAGCGGGCGCTACCAGCCGTTCGTCACCGGCGGCAATCCGGTGCAAACGCCGTTCGCCGTGGAAGGCGTCGTCGCGCCGGGCATTTCCGACGAGCGGCAGCGGGACCGGCGCGAATTGCTGCATCAGTTGAACACGCTGGACCACGCCATGCCGAATGACGCCCAACTGACGGCGGCGGCCCAGGCGGAACAACAGGCTTACGACATGATTCTGGGCGACGGCGCGAAGGTGTTTGATTTGTCGCAGGAAAAATCGGAACTGCGCGACCGCTATGGCCGCACCAAGTTCGGCCAGTCCTGCCTTGCCGCGCGGCGGCTGGTGGAGCACGGCGTGCCATTTGTCACGATCAATTCCCCCGGCTGGGACACGCACAAGGAAAATTTTCAGGCCATGCGCCGGCTGTTGCCGGATTTGGACAAGGGCATGTCGGCGCTGCTCCAGGATTTGTCGGACTGCGGGCTGCTCGACAGCACCATCGTCTGGTGGGGCGGCGAATTTGGCCGGACGCCGAAGGTCCAGTGGGAGGAACCGTGGAATGGCGGACGCGGTCATTACGGAAAAGTGTTTTCCCACGTCGTCGCCGGCGGCGGTTTCAAGGGCGGCCATGTCGTCGGCGCGTCGGACGCGAAGGGCGAGGAGGTCAAGGAACGTCCGGTGTATCCCGTGGACCTCATCGGCAGCATGTATGAATTGCTGGGCATTGACGGCAAGGCAAAGCTGCCGAATCCGTTCGGGCTGGACACGCGCGTGATGCCCACGCCCGACGAAGGCGTGAAATCCGCCGGCCTGTTGAAGGAAATCATGCCGTCATGAAAAAACTGTTCACGTCCGCCGTTTGCTTCGCGCTGCTCGGTGTTGCTGCGATTGCACAACAAACGCCGCACGCCGCCTACGTTTATCCCGCCGGCGGACGGCAGGGCACGGCGCTTTTTGTGACGGTCGGCGGACAATTTCTCGGCGCGGTTTCCAACGCGTTCGTCAGCGGCGCGGGCGTTCAGGCGGCGGTGATTGAATGCAACCGGCCGATGCAGCAAAAGGAATTCAACGACCTGCGCGATGAGATCAAGCAATTGCAGGACCGATGGCAGGCCGTGCGCAAAAATCCCTCCGGCACAAATGTCTGGATCGCCGCCGACCAAAGCCGGTTCAACGAAATCCGGGCCAGAATTCTGAAGAATCCGCCGAACCGCCAGGCCAATCCGGCGATGGCCGAAACCGTTCTCCTCAAAATCACCGTCGCCACGAACGCCGAGCCCGGCGAACGCGAAATCCGGTTGCGGACGCCGAACGCGCTTTCCAATCCGCTCAATTTTTTTGTCGGCCAGTTGCCGGAATTTTCCAAGCCGCCTGCCAGGGCAGCAAATCCTGACTTGGCCCGCTTTCTTGAAAAACTTGGCGGAAACCCGGCGACCAACACGCCGAAGACGGATTTTCGCGTCACGCTGCCCGCAACGGTGAACGGCCAGATCATGCCCGGCGGCGCGGACCGCGTCTGGTTTTCGGCGCGGCAGGGACAGCAGCTTGTCGTCAGCGTCGGCGCGCGGGCGCTGATTCCGTATCTGGCCGACGCGGTGCCCGGCTGGTTTGAGGCGACCGCTACGATTTACGACGCGAAGGGCAGGGAACTGGCGTATGACGACCGGTTCCGATTTCGGCCAGACCCGGTCATTCATTTTGAAGTGCCGAAGACCGGCGATTACTGTATTGAAATCCGCGACTCGATTTACCGCGGACGGGAGGATTTTGTCTATCGCATGACCATCGGCGAGCTGCCGTTCGTGACGGACATTTTTCCGCTCGGCGGACCGGCGGGCGAAAAAACCGCCGTCCAATTGACCGGCTGGAATCTTTCAATCCACACGCTGACTCTGGACAACACCGGCAAGGTGCCGGGCATTTATCCCGTTTCCGTCAGCACGAATGGGAAAATTTCCAATCCTGTTCCGTTCGCCGTGGACAACCTGCCGGAAATCCTTGAAAGCGAACCGAACAATTCGCCCGAAACCGCGCAACTGGTCGCTCTGCCGGTCATCATCAACGGACGGATTGACGAGCCGGGGGACGAAGACGTGTTCCGTTTTGAAGGCCGCGCCGGGGAGCAAATCGTCGCGGAGGTTTTGGCGCGCCGGCTGGATTCGCCGCTCGACTCGACGCTCAAGCTCACCGACGCAGAGGGCAAGCAGCTCGCCTTCAACGACGATTACGACGACAAGGGTTCCGGTCTGGAAACGGACCACGCCGATTCCTATCTCACCGCAACTTTGCCGGCGGATGGAAATTATTATCTCTGCATCGCCGACGCCCAGCATCACGGCGGACCGGATTATGCCTATCGCCTGCGCATCAGCGAGCCGCGCCCGGACTTCGCGTTGCGCGCGGTGCCGTCGGGCCTGAACGTCCGCGCCGGCATGAGCGCGCCCGTCACGGTTTACGCCCTGCGCCGCGACGGCTTCACCAACGCGATTGATTTGCGTTTGAAAAACGCGCCGGCGGGATTTTCGTTGAGCGGCGCGCGCATTGCGGCGAATCAGGACAAGGCGCAGTTCACGTTGAAAGCGCCGCCGCGGCCGGAACCGGAGCCGCTTGATCTTGAGTTGGAAGGCCGCGCCGAAATCGGCGGGCAAATAATTGTTCATCCGGCGGTGCCGGCGGAAGACATGATGCAGGCGTTCGCCTACTGGCACCTGGTTCCCGCGCAGGAGCTGGCGGTCGTCGTGGCGGGCAATCCGCGCCCGTTTGCCAGCGACATGATCAAAATCATCAGCCCGACGCCGGTGAAAATTCCCGCCGGCGGGACGGCCCGCGTCCAAATCGCCACGCCTTCCGCCGCGTTTGCAGACCGCTTTGACCTTGAACTGGACGGGGCGCCGGAGGGCATCACCATTCAAAGCGTCTCGCCAGCCGGGAACGGTGTGGAAATGGTTTTGCGCTGCGACGCCGCCAAAGCCAGACCGGGATTGCAGGGCAATTTGATTGTCAACGTCCTGCCCAAAGTGCAACCCAAAATCCCGCCGGCAGCACAGCCCGCGCAAAAGGCGGGGAATCAGCTTCGCAGACCGGCGGGCACATTGCCGGCCATCCCATTTGAAATCATTGCGGAATGACCGGCTGTTTATTCAGCCGTGTGATGCCCCGGTTTGAACCGTCAGTGGCAGCCGCAGCCGTGGCCGCCGCAGGCCTCTTCCAGATCGGCGTCGGTCGGAATGCGGCCAAGCTCGAAAGTTTTGGAAACCTTCTTCTGGACGGAATGCTGAAGCTGGTGCAGTTCTTCCTGGGCGTCCAGGAAACCACGGGCGGTGGGATTTTTCAGAAGATCGTCGCGGTGCTTTTCAAAGTCGGCAATTTCCACCCCGTCGAGTGTCTGTCCGCTCTGCTGTTTTTCTTGAAGCGCGTTGCCTTTGACCATCACGGCTTCATATTGGCCGCGCGCTCCGGCGTCGGCCAGGAACGAGTCAATGCGCTTGCGGATGGAAGCCATTTCCGGCTGGTCGAGGATGGCCTGGCACAGCTCGTGCGTTTTTTCTTCAATTTTTGTCGGCATAGAATTTTATTTTCGCGCGCAATAATATACATCCGTTTCCGGAAAGCAATGGGATTGACATTGCCGGGACAAATCGCTAAAAACTGCGAACTCTTATGCAGCCAATACATCTCGCTTGGGTGGACTACACCATTTTGATCGCCTATGTCGCCTTTGTGGTGGGCATCGGCTGGGCGCTCGCGCGCTACATGAAGACCTCGTCGGACTTCCTCACGTCCGCGCGTTCCATTCCCACATGGGTGACGGGTCTGGCGTTCATCTCCGCCAACCTCGGCGCGCTGGAACTGGTCGGCATGGCCGCCAGCGGCGCCAAATACGGCATCGCCACCGCGCACTTCTACTGGGTCGGCGCCATCCCCGCCATGATCTTCCTCGCCGTGTTCATGATGCCGTTTTATTACGGCTCCAAGGCGCGGTCCGTGCCGGAATATTTGCAAATGCGGTTCAACAAACCGGTGATGGGATTGAACGCCATTGGATTCGCCGTGATGACCGTGTTCGCCTCCGGCATTTCCATGAACGCGCTGGCCAAGCTGCTCAATCAGTTGCTGGGCTGGAATTATCACTTCGCCCTGTTCGTCTGCTCCGGCGTCGTGCTGATTTACGTTTTGAAGGGCGGGTTGACCTCGGCGATTTATACCGAGGTGCTGCAATTCTTCATGATCGTGCTCGGCTTCGCGCCGGTGGTTTATCTCGCCTTGAAGGATGTCGGTGGCTGGAGCGCGATGACCACCAAACTCCACGCCGTCGCACAAAATCCGATGGCGATGGATTTGAACACCAAGGCCTTTGCGCCGGACGCCTGGACCAGCGCGTGGAAGCCGCTGCTGGGCGGGTCGTCCGCCAATCCGATGGGCGTGGATGTATTTGCCATAGTCTTCGGACTTGGTTTCGTTCTTTCGTTTGGTTACTGGTGCACCAACTTCCTCGTCGTTCAGCGCGCGATGGCTGCCAAAAATATGACCGCCGCGCGCAACACGCCCATCGTGGCCGCCATTCCGAAAATGCTGTTCCCCGCGCTGGTCATTCTGCCCGGCATGTTGGCCGTGGCCCTGACCGCGATGCCGGATAAAGGCTATCGCATCCCACCGCCCATCATCGCGCCGGCGAATTACGACAAGGCCGTGGACGTCATCAAAAATACCAATCCGCCGAATCCCGCCGCCGAAATCAAGGACGTCAGCGACGCGCTCGGACAAAAGGTGAACGCGGACAAAATCACCGCGCTCATCACCGCCAATGCCGCGACGAAACTTTCCGACGATCAGATCAAGGAGGGTGTTTACAACGCCGTGGCCGCATACGATTACGACAGTGTCATCTTTTCGCTGGTGAAAAAGTATTGTCCGGCCGGGCTGCTCGGTCTGGCGCTCACGGCCCTGCTCGCTTCGTTCATGTCCGGCATGGCGGGCAACGTCACGGCCTTCAACACCGTCTGGACTTACAATCTCTACCAGGCCTTCTTTATGCCGAACAAGAGCGATGGACATTATTTCTGGATGGCCAAGTTCATCACCGTCGTTGGCATCGGCTTGAGCATCGGCTGCGCCTACTTCGCGAAACAATACAACAACGCGATGGACATCATCCAGCTGGTGTTTGCCTTCGTGAACGCACCGGTCTTTGCGACATTCCTGTTTGGCATGTTCTGGAAACGAACCACCAGCATCGCCGCATTTCTCGGCCTGTTTTTCGGCATCGCCGGCTCGGCCCTGTTTCATGCGCTGACCATCGCCCAGGGCAACCTGCCAGGCGTCAAGGGCGGCTACCTCGGCGTGAAAATCGAATTCCCCAGCGAGATGGCCCAGAATTTCTGGATGGCCGCGTTCGCCTTCACCGTCTGCTTCGTGTTGACGCTGGTGATCTCGCTTGCCACCCGTCGCACCAAGACCGACGAGCAGTTGAAGGGTCTCGTCTATTCGCTCACGCCGAAAATCGCGGATCACGACGTGCCGGTCTGGCAGCGGCCCGCCGTCATTGGCACGGTGCTGCTGGCCGCCTGCGTCATCTTGAACTTGATTTTCTGGTGAACCGTTAACCAAAGAAAGAAACTGATTTTATGGGACTCGATATCCGCTGGCCGATTGGCCTCATGTTCACACTCATCGGCGCACTGCTCGCCGTTGTTGGCGTGGTGGTGAAATCCGACCATGCCATTTCGCTGGGCATCAACATCAACCTCATCTGGGGCATCGTGCTGCTGATCTTTGGCGTGCTGATGCTCCTGGGCGCCGCGCGCGGACGCAAAACACCGCCCTCCGCCTGATCTGCAACCGATTCATCGCGCCGGAGTTTATGTCTCATCCGGCGCAATTTTTTATACCCACACATGAAGCTTCTTGATCTCTCTCTCGAACTGGCCCGCCAGTTTCAAAAAACCTACGGGCGGGCGCCGCGCTGGTTTGTCGGCGCGCCGGGCCGCGTCAACGTGATCGGCGAACACACCGATTACAACGACGGGTTCGTCCTGCCCATGGCCATCGAGCGTTATGCCGTCATGGCGGCGGACCTGGCTCCCGCCTCCGCGCCGCCGGCCATCACCATCCGGGACACGCAATTCAACGAGACGGCGACCATTGACATTTCAAAACCGGTGGAGAAGGGCCAGCCGAAGTGGTCGAATTACATCCGGGGCGTCGTTGCCGGGTTTCAGCAGCGCGGTGAAAAAATTCCAGCGCTGGACATCGCCATGATTTCCACCGTTCCGCTTGGCGGCGGACTTTCCAGCAGCGCGGCCCTCGAAGTCTGCACAGCGACCCTGCTTGAATCCGTCCTCGGCAAAAAAATGGATCCCGTCCAAAAGGCGCTGCTCTGCCAGAAGGCCGAGCACGAATTTGCCGGCGTCCCCTGCGGCATCATGGACCAGTTCATTTCCGTCATGGGCCGCGAAAATCATCTGCTCCTGCTCGATTGCCGCTCGCGCAAGACGGAGCTGGTGCCCATGAGCGACCCGTCCGTCCAGTTGCTCATCGCCAACACCAATGTCAAACACGAGCTTGGCAGCGGCGAATACGCCAAGCGCCGCGCCCAGTGCGAGGCCGCCGCGAAAATCCTGGGCGTGTCGTCCCTGCGCGACGCGACCGGTGCCGCGCTGGAAGAAGCCAGGGACAAAATGGACCCGGTGGTCTATCGCCGTGCGCGGCACGTCATCGGCGAAATTGAGCGCACCCTTCATGCCGCCGAGGGCATCCGCGCCTCGAACTGGCCGACCGTCGGCCAGCTCATGTATGCGAGCCATGCCTCGCTGCGCGACGATTACGAAGTGAGCTGCGATGAACTGGACGCCATCGTGGAAATTGCCGGGAACATCGGCGTCAAAGGCGGCGTCTGGGGCTGCCGCATGACCGGCGGCGGGTTCGGCGGCTGCGCCGTGGCTCTGGTCAAAACGGACGCAGTGGACGCGGTTTCCAAAAAAATCGCCGCCGACTACAAAAAGAAAACCGGGATCGAGGCGACCATTTTTGTTTCACGTCCGGCTTCCGGCGCGACGGTTATCAAGAGCTGAATCTTTTTCTGAAGTGCGGATGCCGCCGGAGAAGCTTGAGGCTTGCAACACGTTCAACTTTCCGGGCGGCGGCTGGTCACTGGCCAACCTTTGACAACCCGGCATCCGGCGTCTTCTCGAATGCCTTGCCGACAAACTGGACAAGTTCGAGGCAATCCGGATTTTCAAGCGCCTGGCCGGAATGAAAATCTTGTCCAGAATTGAACCGCTTCATTTATGGTTCGCCAGCCCGCCCCGTCGGAGACAGGCGGTTCAAATTTGCTTCACGCGGAAACTTGTTCCATTGTTGGCATGTCCGATTTGACAACATGAAGAAGAAGTTGAAATGGATTTTTGGAGCGTTCGCTGCGGTGTTTGTCCTGCTGCAATTCACGAACCCGGCGCGCACCAATCCACCGCTGCCGCCGGGTGGCGACATCTCCGCCACCAATCCGCCGCCGCCGCAAATCGCGGCGCTGCTGCGCGCGGCGTGTTACGATTGTCATTCGGACGAAACCCGGTGGCCGTGGTATAGCCACATCGCGCCGGTGTCGTGGCTGGTCGTCGGTGACGTGAACGCCGGGCGGGAGCGGCTGAATTTTTCCGACTGGCCGCACGCGCTGCCCGAACGCGCAGCCAGGCGGCTGGAGGGGATGAGCGAAGAGCTGGGTTACAAGGAAATGCCGCCGGCCAAATACACGGCGCTGCATCCGGCAGCCCGGCTCACCGATGTCCAACGCCAGGGATTGATCCAGTGGGCGGATGCGGAAGCCGGACGCCTGAAAACGACGATCACGAATCATTAGACGATGGCGGGAATCGGTTCGCCGTTCGGGGGATTGTTGGAGGGCAGTGCGGGTGCTGACTGGCCGGTCCGGCTGGCAAATACGGGTGAAGATGTCCGGTCCCTTTCTTTCCACCGGGCGGGTTTTGATCCAATGAGGATTGGCGTTCAGGCCGGTGACTTTCCAAGGCGGCTATTGTTTTTGGGGTGGTTGATCAATGAAAAAATTCTTGACTCGCTCGGCTTTGCGAGTATGATCAGAACTTAATATTCGGAGCGGATAACAGGGTGGCCGTTTGGTGACGGTCACCAGCGTAAATCAAAAGGCAAATCAAGAGGAGATAAGCTATGAAGACAAATACAAGGACGGCTCGGCTTTGCGGACAAAACTTGTGGCGTCAAAGCGGCGTGGGTTTGATGCTGTTAACTTTGCTGGCAACATTTCCCCGAACCGGGGCTGGCCAGGGCTATGGTGTGATCGGCTCAAGCTCCACGCATGGCACCAATTTGGATCTCGGCATTCCTTCAACCACAAACACCGTGCTCGTGAGGGTTACCGCCAATATAAATAACAGCGCCGGTGGATCCGATGCCGTCACTGGCGGAAGCCGTTTCTGGAGTCTTACAAACAATGGCACACTCCATGGCAATGTGAACGGCATTAACTTCAGCGCCGGCGGCAACGTGCTAAATAATAATGGCATCGCGGGTGGTCAGAATGGTGTGTCCATCACCGGTGGCTTGGGCTATGTGGACAATTCTTCGCTAATCACAATCAAGGGCACCAACAACGATGCCGTTTACCTGGGCGGTGGCGGCGTGGTGATAAACGAGGGGCTCGCCAGTTTGCGGGGAGGCGCCAATGGCGTGGAAGTTCAAACCGCCGTTGGTTATGTGACCAATTCAGGCGGCATTCACGGCGGGACGAATGGAGTTTCTCTTGGTGCCGGTGGCAGTGTCGTGAACAACGCGCTGGCAAATATTCTTGGGGGCCAGAATGGCGTGTCCATCACCGGCGGCGCGGGTAACGTCTATAACAACTCTACCATCAAGGGCACGAATGCCGATGGAGTTTATTTTGGCAGTGGCGGCAATGTGGTCAACGGCAACGACGGAGGTATCTACGGTGTGGGTGGCAATGGTGTGGAAATCCGGGGTGCTGCCGGGAACGTGACCAATGCCGGTATAATTTATGGCAAGAACAATGGTGTGTTGTTGGGAGATGGCGGCATTGTGAATAGCGGCGGGGCCGGTGGCATTCCGTTGCTCAATGGCATTGCGGGGTTAAATAATGGAGTGGACGTCCAAGGCGCGGCCGGTTACGTGACCAACACTACCATTATTGCCGGCCTCAACCACAACGGCGTCAGCTTGGAGTCTGGCGGCGCGGTGAACAATCTGACTGGCGCAACTATTTACGGAGGTGTTAATGGTGTCAGCGTTGACGGCGCTTCCGGCTCCGTGGTCAATGGCGGCACGATCAACGGCACGAACGGCGCGGGCGTTTACATGGGCCAAGGCGGCAGCGTGGATAACCAGTCGGGTGGAACGGTTATCGGAGGCAATGGAGTGAATATTCAAAACAAAATTGGCTCGGTGGCCAATGCCGGTTCGATCACGGGCACCGGCAGCGATGCTGTTTACCTGGGCCAAGGCGGAAGCCTGACCAACTCGGGGACGGTCACGGGATATGCGAATGGCATCCATATTGACAACGTCGCAGGCTCGGTGGCCAATGCTGGCTCGATTTCAGGCGAGAACTACAACGGTGTTTACTTGAGCGGCGGCGGCAACGTGACGAATTTGTCGGGCGGAGACATTGGGGGAAATGTTGACGGCGTGCAGATCACTGGCGGATCAGGTTCTGTGATCAATGCCGGCACAATCACCGGGACGAACAACGCCGGCGTCCAGTTGGGTCAAGGCGGCAGTGTGGACAATCAGTCGGGCGCGGCCATTTCGGGTGGCGCTTATGGAGTATATGTTAGCGGCGCCGCCGGCTCCGTGAACAATGCCGGCACAATTGTTGATGGCGGCGTGGACGGTATATATATGGGCAGTGGTGGCAGCGTGACGAATTTGTCGGGCGCGTTCATTGGCGGCAACACCAATGGCGTGGAAATCCGGGGCGGCCCCGGCCAAGTGGTCAATGGCGGCTCAATCATTGGCACGAACGGCAGTGGCGTTGTCTTGAGTCGTGGTCGCGTGGACAACCAATCGGGTGGAACCATCTCCGGGAATCTGGCCGGAGTGAATATTGTTAACGATGGTTTGGTCAACAACGCCAACGGCGGGACCATTTCAGGGAATCTGATTGGCGTGCGCATCGGCGGCGACGGCATTGTTAACAATGGCGGAAACATTTCGGGATATCTTGCCGGCGTGGGCATCGTTGGCAACGGCACCGTGAACAACGGCGCGAATGGGAATATCAGTGGAATTCTTAACGGCGTGGCCATTCAAGGCGATGGCACTGTCAACAACCGGGGGGCAATTTCCGGCGTGGGTTACGGTTTGAACATCAGTGGCGCGGGCAATGTGACCAATTCCGGCTCAATACTCGGTTCGATCAATGACGGAGTATCCATGGGCGCTGGTGGCAGCGTGAACAATCTGGCCGGCGGAAACATAACCGGAGGAGCCAATGGCGTTGCCATCACCGGCAGTTTTGGAAATGTGGTCAATGCCGGCACAATTTCCGGCACGAACAACGATGGCGTTTACATGAATCTAGGCGCTGCTCCTGCCATTGCACCCGATGTTGTGGTTCCGACCGGTGTTGTGACCAATTCGTCGAACGGGATCATTGGCGGCAACATCAATGGCGTGGAAGTTCAGGGCGGCCCCGGCTATGTGTTCAATGACGGCACGATCATCGGCACGAACGGCAGTGCCGTTGTTTTGGGTGGTGGCGGCAGTGTTGACAACACCGGCACTCTTGTCGGGCAAAACGGAATCGCATTAACCGCGGGCGGCGCTGTGACCAATTTTGGGAATATTACCGGAATTTCAAACGGCGTGTCCATCACCGGTGGCAACGGTTCCGTGGACAATCACGGCTCAATCTCCGGCCAGAACGGCGACGCCATCTATTTGAACAGCGGGTCCGTTGATCCCGCTGTGATCAACCATTTTGGTGGGGTCTTGGCCGGAAACAACAACGGCGTCGCGATCGTGGGCAGTCCGGGCTATGTGTTCAATAACGGCTCAATCACCGGCACAAACGGCAGTGGCGTTGTCATGAATGGCAACGGTCGCGTGGACAACCTGCAGTTCGGAACCATTTCCGGAAATGTCTATGGCGTGGGTATCAGCGGCAACGGTATAGTCAACAACAGCGGGACCATTACTGGAAATCGGACCGGTGTGGGCATCGGCGGCAATGGCGAGGTCAACAACGATGGAACCATCACTGGAAACCGGACTGGAGTGGCCATCGGTGGCAACGGCGACGTCAACAACAACGGGACCATTTTTGGGAATCTGCTTGGTGTGATCATCGGCGGCAATGGGATCGTGAACAATAGTGGAAGCATTTCAGGATTTTTAGCCGGCGTGAACATCAACGGCAATGGTGGCGTGACCAATATTTCGGGCGGGACTATTTTGGGAGGGTTGAACGGTGTGAACATCAACGGTAACGGTGAAGTGGTCAACGCCGGGCAGATTACTGGCATCTTAAACGATGGCGTTTCAATGGGAAATGGCGGCGACGTGAACAACTTGGCGGGCGGAGTCATTCAGGGAGGTTGGAATGGCGTGGAAATTAACGGGACCAATAACGGTTCTGTGGAAAATGTCGGACTCATCCAGGGTAACAATAATGACGGCATTTACATCAATGGCGACCCCGGCGTGCAGAACCTTTCTGGCGGGATCATTGCCGGAAATAATTACGGCGTGGAAATCACCAACGGAGTTGGCTATGTGACCAATGCTGGCTATATCACGGGCAACAACAACGACGGAGTTAGGTTGTGGGCCGGTGGGTTTGTGGACAATCAGACGGGTGGAATCATAGTTGGAAACACCAATGGCGTTGCCATCAGCGGCGGTGTTGGCTATGTGGTCAATTCCGGTTCCATCACCGGCACGAACGGCTATGGCGTTGGTTTGGGAAACAGTGGCATTGTGGTCAATCAATCAGGCGGAACTATCACCGGCAATCGGGCTGGTGTGGGGATCCGCGGGCTTGGTGTCGTGCTTAACGATGGGACAATTTCAGGAAATGGCTATGGGGTGGGCGTCAATGGCTATCTTGCCGAGTTGTATAACGGACCGACTGGAGCTATCACGGGAGGTTTGGATGGAGTGGCTGTCAACGGCTCCGGCACCGTGATCAATGCCGGCACAATCAGCGGGCATACCAACGACGGTGTATTTTTTAACAGCGGCGGCGGAGTGTTGAACCTGGCTGGCGGGAGCATTGGTGGGAACGTGAATGGTGTTGAAATCACCGGCGGCGATGGTTATGTGGAAAATGCCGGCTCAATCAGGGGCACGAACAACGATGGTGTCTATATGTCCGACGCTGTTGTGATCAATCATGATGGCGGAACCATTGAAGGGCTTAACTACGGTGTGGAAGTCGGCGCCGGTGCCGGCTATGTGACCAATTACGGCACCATCGCGGGTGATACTCATGACGGTGTCAGGTTGCGGGACAGCGGCACGGTCTTTAACGACGGCGGCGGAACTATCACGGGAAATACCGGCGGCGTGAAAATCTCCGGAACAGCCGGCGAGGTTTACAATTACAATGGTTCGACGATTACCGGCCAGACCAAGGATGGGGTTAACATCAATACGAGTGCCAGCGGGTTGGTGGACAATGAGTCCGGTTCGACCATCACGGGTGGTGCGAACGGAGTGAGCATCAGCGCCAGGGTCGGTATCGTGAGCAATATCAATAATAGTTTGATCGTGGGTCAAACCGGCAACGGCGTTCAGATCACTGGCAATGGTATGGTGGTTAATGATGTGAACTCGACCATCACGGGGAATTTGAACGGCGTGTCCATCGGCGGCAGTTCAGGGCTGGTGGAGAACTACCATCAATCGAGCATTGTGGGCCAGACCCGGGACGGCGTTTTGATGACTGCCGGCGGCATCGTGGACAACCAGACGGGTGCGTCAATCACCGGAAATAACAATGGCGTGGAAATCGCCGGCGGCGTTGGTTCCGTGACCAATTATACCGGTGCCTCAATCAAAGGTAACACCGGCGATGGCGTGGCCATGTGGGCTGGCGGCAATGTGGACAACGAGTCAGGTGGAACCATTACCGGCAATCAGGATGGCGTGCATATCGCCGGCGGCAACGGCGCCGTGGAAAATCTCACTGCCTCGATTGTGGGTCAGACCGGCAATGGTGTTGAGTTGAATGCTGGTGGCAGCGTGGTCAACGATACGGCCGCGAGCATCCATGGAGCTGTGAATGGCGTGCTGGTCACCGGCGCTCCCGGTTCTGTTGTAAACACCAACGGCTCGACCATCACGGGCCAAGCCGGCAACGGTGTTCAGATGACTGCCGGCGGCAGTGTGAATAACCAGAACGCTTCGTCCATCACCGGAGGCGCGAATGGCGTGCTGATTTCCGGTGATGTTGGAACCGTGGTGAATACCGGCGGTTCTAGGATCACGGGTCAAAACGGCAATGGCGTTCAACTGACTGCAAACGGCAGTGTGGACAACGAGTCCGGCTCATCCATCACGGGATCTGCCAATGGCGTGCTGATCACCGACGCCGCAGTGACCAATTCGGCCAGCGCGATCACGGGCACAACCGGCAACGGCGTTCAGATCACTGCCGGCGGCGAAGTTCACAATTGGCAGGGTGGCACCATTACGGGCGGCTTGAATGGCGTGGCCATCTCCGGCAGCGCGGGATTCGTGGAAAATACCGGCGGCTCGGCAATTACGGGCCAAACCGGCAACGGGGTTTCCTTGGCTAACGGCGGGATGGTGAACAACGATTCATCGGCCATCACGGGTGGAGCGAGCGGCGTGACGATCACGGGCAGATTGGGTTCGGTGATAAATACCAACGCCTCGACCATTGTGGGCCAAAGCGGCAGCGGCGCATCGCTGACCGGTGGCGGCAACGTGTATAATGACTCATCGAGCATCAAGGGCGGGACGGCCGGCGTGACGATCGCGGGCGGCACTGGAGCCGTGATGAACACCAACGGTTCAAGCATCACCGGCCAGGGCGGCAACGGCGTATCGCTGGCTGTCGGCGGCAACGTGTATAACGAGGCGGCTTCGAGCATCACGGGCGGCGGGACCGGCGTATCCATCACCGGCGGCGGTTCTGTGGACAACACGGCCAGCACGATCACGGGCCAGACCGGCAACGGCGTGACCATCACCGGCGACGGCAGCGTGCGCAATGAGGCGGGGGCCTCGATCACCGGCTATAACAACGGCGTGCAGATCAGCGATGCGCAGGTGCATAATTCGGGCAGCACGATCAAAGGCACGACCGGCAACGGGGTGCAGATAACAGACGGCGGCGGGGTGCATAACGAGAATGCCGGGACGATCACGGGCGGCTTGAATGGGGTGCTGGTGTCCGGCGGCGAAGGCTGGGTGGGGAATCACAGCGGTTCGACCATCACGGGGACAACCGGGAACGGCGTATCCCTGACGGCGGGCGGCCATGTGTATAACACGGGCGGCTCGGCGATCACGGGCGGTGCGAATGGTGTAATCATCTCTGGTGGCAGTGGACACGTGGAAAACAGCGCCAGCACGATCACGGGCCAAGGCGGCAACGGCGTTCAATTGACCGATGGCGGCGGCGTGCATAACGCGGTCGGGACGATTACAGGATCTGCCAATGGCGTGCTGGTGTCCGGCGGCGAAGGCTGGGTGGGGAACCACAGCGGTTCGACAATCACAGGGACAACCGGGAACGGCGTATCTCTGACGGCGGGCGGGCATGTGTATAACACGGGCGGTTCGACCATTTCGGGCGGCCAGGCGGGCGTGCAGATTTCCGGCGGCAATGGATCGGTGCTCAACACCGGCGGCTCGACGATTACGGGCAGCAACGGCGCTGGCGCATCGCTGACGGGCGGCGGCAGCGTGTATAACGATTCATCGACAATCGCTGGAGGCCAGAGTGGCGTCTCCATTACCAGCGGAGGATTCGTGGTGAACACCAACGGAGCGGGCATCGCGGGCACGACCGGCAACGGCGTGGGAATTACTGGCGGCGGGAACGTGTATAACGAGTCGCTTTCAACGATCACTGGCGATGGGAGTGGCGTATCCATCACAGGCGGCGGATACGTTGAAAATAACAACTCCACGATTACGGGCACTACCGGTTATGGTGTCACCATTACCGGAGGCGGCGAGGTGGACAATTTGTCAAACTCGCACATCACGGGCGGTGCTGACGGCGTGGCGATCACCGGTTCTGGTTATGTGACAAATTCGGGCAGCACGATTGTGGGACACTCCGGCAATGGAGTGACATTGTCTGGCGGCGGGAACGTGTATAACGAGTCGCTTTCAACGATCACTGGCGGTGGGAGCGGCGTATCCATCACTGGCGGCGGATACGTTGAAAATAACAACTCCACGATTACGGGCACTACCGGTTATGGTGTCACCATTACCGGAGGCGGCGAGGTGGACAATTTGTCAAACTCGCACATCACGGGCGGTGCTGACGGCG
>Ga0224554_1000357_pt1 | contig 39449 bp, 35 predicted proteins | sample 714S22024metaG_FD_180666 | JGI IMG/M metagenome (GOLD analysis project Ga0224554, IMG submission 180666) | Peat soil microbial communities from Stordalen Mire, Sweden - 717 S2 20-24 | ecosystem: Environmental > Terrestrial > Soil > Wetlands > Peat | place: Sweden: Norrbotten County, Stordalen... | reverse complement strand
GATTTCGAGTTCGGACTTCGCAAAGCCGACGGCCTTCGCGCCTTTGATTTTGAACAGCCGTTCAAAATCCGCCGCCGTGAAATGCTGCACCACCGGATAATGTTTGAAGTCCACCAGCACTTCTGTCCGATGGTTGGCGATGATATCCGTGGCGATCAAAACAAAATGCAGATGGCTTTTGCTCCGGCGCAACGCTTCGCGCCCGATCAAGAGCAGCTTTGATTGCACCGCCAGCGCAAACAATTGTTCGACCAGCGGGGTTGGCGCTTCGCCGCTCATCACGCCACCTTCGCCTTGACCTTGTGGCCCTTGATTTCGGCGCGGTTCAGCTTGGCGATGATGCCGTTGGCGTGCTCGCTCGCCACGTCCACGAACGAATGCCGCTCGCGCACGTCCACGGTGCCGACAACCTTGCCGGGCAGTCCGGTTATGCCGGCGACGGTGTTCACAAAATCAATGGGCTTGACGCCTTGGGCTTCGCCGACGCTGACCCAAAGCCGCGTCTGGCCGGGCGGCGTGGCCCGGCTGGCTTTTGGTTTGGGCGCGGCTGCCGGCGCGGGCTTTGGCTTGACGAACAATTTTGACGACGGCCTGGCTTCGGGAGTTTTCACCGAGGCCAGGATTTCGGCGTCAGAAAAAGTTTTTAAGGCTTCGACCTTGGTTTCAACCGGTGGTTTGGGCTCGGGCGCTGGAATATTTTTTTTTGCCGGCGGCGCGGGTGCGGCTTTCCACGGCGCAGCTTTGGATTTTATTGGCGCGGCGAATTTCGATCCGGCGCGCGGCGGACGGTCTTCAAAATGGCGCGGGCGCTCGTCGCGTTCGCGGAAATTTCCACGGTCGTCACGGCGTTCATCGTGCAATGACGGCCGGTCGCGGCGGCCAAAATTTTCCTCGCGCGGCGGACGGTCGTATTCCTCCGTTTTCGCGGCGGGCTTGGCCGGTTCGCCGCCCTGCAATTGCTGAATCAGCGCGGACGCGATGTCGGTGGAATTGAAACCTTCTTCGAGCAGACGTTCGATGAGGTGATCCTGTTTTTTGTATTCGCCGCTGGTGAGGATGGCGCGAAGCTTGTCGAGGAACAGGCTGGCGCGGACTTCGTGAACTTCGTCCACGGTCGGAATTTTGGCGCGCTGGATCCGCGTGTTGGTGTAGCGCTCGATGTTGCGGATCTGAAACAGTTCGCGGCCGGATACAAATGTGATCGCACGGCCCGCGCGACCCGCGCGTCCGGTTCGTCCAATGCGGTGAACATAATCTTCGCCGTCGTAGGGCAGGTCGTAATTGAAAACGACCTGGATGTCGTCCACGTCAATGCCGCGCGCGGCGATGTCCGTTGCCACCAGAAATTCCAGGCCGGACTTGCGAAACTTGCCCATCACGCGGTCGCGTTGCGCCTGCGTCATGTCGCCGTGCAATCGGTCGGCCATGTAACCCTGCGCTTCGAGATGATCCACGAGGTCGTCCACCATGCGTTTGGTGTTGCAGAAAATGATTCCGAGCTTCAGATCGTAAATGTCAATGAGCCGCGTGAGCAAATCCACTTTGTAACGGCGGTCCACTTCGTAATAAACCTGCTCGACGGTCGGGACGGTCATCGCCTTCTGATCAATTTTTACGTTTTGCGGATTGCGCGAATATTTTTCGATGAGGTCGCGGATCGGGCGCGGCATCGTGGCGGAAAAGAAAACGGTCTGCCGTTCCTTCGGCGCGTCTTTCAAAATGGTTTCGATGTCCTCGCGGAAGCCCATGTTCAGCATCACGTCGGCTTCGTCAAGGATGACCATCTTGATTTTTTCGAGGCGGATGGTGCCGCGCCGCATATGGTCCATCACGCGGCCTGGTGTGCCGATGACGATCTGTGCGCCTTGTTTCAAACCCCAAAACTGTCGTTCGTAAGATTGCCCGCCGTAAATCGGCAGCGACGTGATGCCGCGTTTGAAAAGCGTGAGCTTGTGAAATTCCTCGGCCACCTGCACGGCGAGTTCGCGCGTCGGGCAAAGGATCAAAACTTGCACGGCCTTCAAATTCGCGTCGGTTTTTTCAATCGCCGGAATCGCGAACGCCGCCGTTTTGCCCGAACCGGTCTGCGACTGGCCGACGACATCGCGTCCGCTCATTAAAACGGGAATCGCCTCGGCCTGGATCGGGGCGGCCTTTTCAAAGCCGAGTTTTTCAACGGCCTTCAGGATTTCTGGCGAGAGGCCGAGTTCGGAAAAAAGTTTTATGCTCATGCAATGTCTTGCGACTTTGGCAGTGTATCGGGCCTTGGCGCGAAAGGAGAGTTAATTCTGCCTGCAAAGACAAGTTGCCCGGTTCGTGTTCCTGCGGCAAGATTACCTGTCATGGCCGGAACCGGGAAATTAGATTCGCTGCGACTCAACCGTTTTGAAACGAAACGGCTGGCGGTGGCTTTGGCCTTGTCGCTCGCGGCGCATTTTCTCGCGTGGGGCGGTTACGAGCTGGGCAAACAAACCGGCCTGTGGCAGCACTTGCACTGGCCGGCACGGATGCAGGCAGCGGCAAAAATAAAACCGCCGCCGCCGGTTCAAAAGCAGGACGACCCGACGATGTTTCTGGACGTGGACACGGACCAGGCGACGCCGGATGCGCCGAAAGATGCGAAATATTATTCCAGCAAAAATTCCCGCGCGGCCAGTTCCGCCACGGGCAATTCTAACCAGCCGAAACTGAACGGCAAACAGACTGACGTGCCTAACACCAAGGACGTGCCGCGCACGCCGAACACGAAGATTCAACCGATGCCCGAAGCGCAACGAACCCAGGAAAAGCAGGAGGCGCTGAAATCATTTTTGCAGACAGGTGATTTGAAACTGGCGAAGGTGGACACTGCGCCGCCGAAAAACGAGACCACGCCGGAAAAACCGCGCACCATCAACCAGGCGCTCGCGCAGCAGCACCTGCAACCTCGCATGGCGATGCAGCAGGATGGCGGGACGCGGCGGCAGGCGCTTGTGCCGGCGTCGGATGCCAAGGCGACGCCGTTTGGCGAATATGACAATAAATTTATCCAAGCTGTGCAGGATCGCTGGTATCATTTGCTCGACAGCCAGCAATTTGCGCAGGATCGCAGCGGCAAGGTGACGTTGCGGTTTCACCTGAACTACGACGGCTCGGTCAGCGACATGGCCGTCTTGCAGAACACCGTCGGCGAACTGCTCTGCTACGTCTGCCAGAAAGCGGTGACCGATCCGGCGCCGTTCGAGGCGTGGCCGTCCGACATGCGGCATATGGTTGGCGCGAATTTTCGGGAAATGACATTCACGTTTTACTATTATACAAATTGAGCCGCGCATTGCGGCCGGGAAAAAATTATGGACATGCTTATTTACATCATGCTGGCGCTGACTTCCGTGGTCGGGCTGGCGTTCATCGTGGAACGCGCGCTGGCCCTGCGCTGGGGCAAAGTCGTGCCGTCGCAGATCACCGCCGCGCTCGCCGTCTGCCGGACGCGCGGGGACGTGGAAAAATTGCGCCTCGCGTGCGCGCAAAAACCGTCGCCGCTCGGACGGTTGCTCACGCTCGCGGCGGACCATCTCGACTGGCCGAAGGCGGACAACGTGGACAGCTTGCAGACCGCCGCGCGCCATGAAATCGTCCGGCTCGAACGCGGCCTCGTCGTGCTGGAGATCATCGTCGGCATCGCGCCGCTGCTCGGGCTGGTCGGCACGATTGTCGGGATGATTGCGGTGTTCGGCGACGTCGGGCAGTCCGGCCTGACCGACGCGGCGAAACTTGCCGCAGGCATCGCGCTGATTTTGCGGGCGACGCTCATCGGCCTGCTCATCGCCATCCCCGCGCTCATCGCGTGGAGTTATTTCAGCAAAAAAGTCGAGGTGATCGCCGTGGAAATGGAGGCGCTGTGCGACGAATTCATCCGGCGGCAATATACAAAATGAGTTCCCAGTCAAATGTTACGGGTTGCAAGTTGTCGAATTGCGGAAACGCAGGCGGCAGTTTTGAAACTTTCAACCTTCAACCTTCAACCTTCAACTTTTGATGCGCTTTCTCGTCCGCAAACGCCGCAGCGCGCCGACGGTCATCATCGTCGCGCTCGTGGACGTGCTGATCGTGCTGCTGATTTTCCTGATGGTCACAACGACGTTCAAACAGCGACCGGCGCTGCAGCTGCAATTGCCGGAATCTTCAAAGCCCCTGCAACAAGGTGCGACGACTAACGAACCTCCGTTCATTGTGAGCATCAACTCCAGCAATGTCATTATCGTGGGCATGGACAAAATGCCGATTCCATTTGACAGCCTTAAAGCCCGGTTGCAGCAGGAAGCCGCTAAAAATCCGCAGTTCAAACTCGCCATTGCCGCAGACAAAAATGCGCATTGGGATCGGATTGTGAGCGTGATGGAAATCGCCCATGACTTAAACATCAAATCCGTCAGCGCCTCCTTGGTTCCCGCGAAGGAACCGGGCAAGCCGTAGAATTTACTTCAACAGCTCTTCCGCGATCTGCACCGCGTTGAGCGCCGCGCCTTTGAGCAGTTGGTCGCCGCTGACCCAGAAGCACAGGCCGTTGTCCAGCGCGCAGTCCAGGCGGATGCGGCCGACTTCGCAATTATATTTTTCGGAAGTGAAGAGCGGCATCGGATATTTTTTATTTTCCGGCTCGTCCACGACATCGAGTCCGGGCGCTTTCTTCAAGACGGCACGCGCGGCCTCGACGGAAACCGGCTTTTCAAATTCCGCGCTGACGGCGACCGAGTGCGAGCGATACACCGGCACGCGCACGCACGTCACGCTCGCGCGAAAAGCCGCATGGTGCATGATTTTGCGGCCTTCGTTTTCCATTTTCATCTCCTCCTTCGTGTAACCCGTCGGCAAAAATGAATCCACCTGCGGAATCACGTTGAACGCGATCTGGTGCGGATAAACTTCCTTCGTCACCGGCCGGCCGGAGACGACCTGCGCGACCTGCCGCTTCAATTCTTCAATCGCCTGCGCGCCCGTTCCGGAAACCGCCTGATAGCTCGACGCAAAAATTCTTTTGACCCCGAACGCCTGATGCAGCGGATACAGCGCCATCAAAGTGATGGCCGTGGTGCAATTCGGATTGGCAATGATGCCCTTGTGCCGCTTCACGTCGGCGGCGTTGATTTCAGGGACGACCAGCGGAACATTTTCGTCCTGCCGGAACGCGCTGGAATTGTCCACCACCACGCAGCCGGCCTTGGCCGCGATGGGCGCAAATTCTTTGGAAATGCTCCCGCCCGCGCTGAAGAGCGCGATGTCAATTCCCGCAAACGAATCCTTCGTGAGTTCCTTGACCGCGATTTCCTGCCCGTGAAATTTCAACTTCTTGCCGGCGGAACGCGCCGAGGCGAGCAACGTCAGCTTGCCGACCGGAAAATTTCTTTTTTCCAGCGTCTTGATCATTTCGATGCCGACGGCACCCGTCGCGCCGACCACGGCCACATGAGGATTCCGATTCATAAAGGGCGCGGAATATACCAGAAATCGCGCTCGCGTCAATCACACCGGCCGGGACTCAACACATTTTCTTTCTAAATCAGATTGACCGGCGTTGCGGGATATGACGAAATGATAGCCCTAAATTTTTCAGATGTCGAAAGCCTCGAACAAAAATGGAAACAGCCCGCGCGCGGGCACGACGAAATACGACGCGCACCACAAGGTGCTCTCGCAAACCTACGGTGCCTTCGCGGATTTGCGCCGCGAGCTTTCCGACTCGAAGGAAACCATCGGCGGCCGCGAGGAAATCCTCCGCAGCTTCGCGGCGTGCCCCGATTCGCAGCGGGCGTGGCTGCTGCTCGAGGATTATTTCGAGAAGCTCCTGCTCTCGCGCAAAGATTTTCCGGACACGAACTGGTGGCCGAAACTGCTGAACGCGACCGGCAAAACCCGGCTGGAGGAACTGGCATTTTTATTCCTGCGCGCCAAGCGTTCCGTCCCGCCGGAATTGCAGCCGCACGCGAGCCTCGACCGTTTCGCCCGGGCCGAGGAGGCCGAGCAGGAGGTGAAGCTCGTGCAGGAACTGGAAAACTGGCTTTCGCCGCCGGCGATGCCGCTGCTCGACACGCCGCGCGCGACGTTGCGCGTCATTTGCCGCGCGCAGCCGGACGACGAAGAGCCGTCGCGCCACCGGCTCGCGGTGCAATTTCTGTTGTCGCGCCCGCGCACCGGCGAAAAAGTCCGGCCGCTGCGCGAGATGATTGACCTCGTCGTCCGCGCCACGCATGAGCAGGAATTATTTCCACCGCACGACTGGGAATTCATCCAGTGGCTGGCCGACACGCACCGGCATCGCAGCGACGGCGCGGACACGCTGGTTTTGTCCGACGCGGAACTGCTGCAATGGCTGGCGCGCTGGGGAAATTCCACGCGGCTCACCCTCGCCGACGCCGGCCAGCCGCTGCAATTTCACGGCCAGGTCATCGCGCTCACGCCGCACTTGGAAAACGGCGACAAGGAACTTTCGTTCACGCACCGCTTTGCCCTGCCGGACGGGCAGGACCGCTCCGTCGCGGACGCAAAATTTTTCAACCATCAGCCGCCGCTCGCGCTCGTCGGCGGCACGTTTTACCTGCTCCGCAACGCGCCGCCGCCGCGCGTGCTGAAATATCTGGCAAAAAAACCGTCGCTGCCCGTGCGCAAATTGAGCCATCGCCTGCTTTTGCATCTTCGCAAAACACAATCCAATCATGGCGTGGACTGGGAACAGCTTTGCGTCACGCACAAGGCCGCACCGCAGTTTGTTTTCGAGCTGCTCGACAACACGGTGCGCCTGCGCCTGCTCGCGAAAAGTTTGCGCGACCAGAGCGTCTGGTTTTGGAACGGCCACGAATGGGTCGTGAACGACGCGAAAAACCGCGCGCACGACAAGCCGGAAATTTTGGACGACGCGCGGCTGGAAACGGCGACGCAATGGCTGCGCACGCTCGACTGGTTCGCGCCCGAACCCGGGCTGTGGATCGGCGATGCGAACGAAAATTTTCTCGGCGCGCTCGCCGAGGCGTGGGCGTCGCGCCCGGCGGACTCGGAATTTCTCGGCAACCCGGCCTTTCACCGCCTGTTCCTCACGCCGCGCCAGCTCAAGCCGAAATTGATCGTCAAGGGCAGCGGCATTGACTGGCTTTCCGTTTCCGCCGAATGGGAGGCGGAAGGTTTGAAATTGAGCAAGGCGGATTTGGAACGGCTCGCCGCCGCGACCAGCCGCTTTGTAAAATTGCCGAACTCCGGCTGGGTGGAACTCGACACCGCCGCCGTGCAAGGCGCGCACGAGGCGATGGCCGACATGGGCGTGGACGGACTCATCGCCGTGCCGCAAAAAGTCGGCCTCGAACACGTCGCGCATCTGGACGAAGACGGCTTGACGCGTTTCGTGGATTCGCCGGAAGCCAAGGCGTTGCGCGAACGCGTGCGCGATTTCAAGGGCGTTCCGCCCGCCGATTTGCCGAAATCGCTGAACGCCGAATTGCGCCCGTATCAAAAAGATGGTTTCGATTTTCTCGCGCATCTCGTCCAAGTCCGGCTCGGCGGGATTCTCGCCGACGACATGGGTTTGGGAAAAACGTTGCAAACGCTGACGTGGCTTGCGTGGCTCAAGGAACAAAACAAAAAAGATCCCAAACCGTCGCTCGTGATCTGCCCGGCGTCCGTTTTGCACAACTGGCGGCGCGAAGCCGAGCGGTTCACGCCGGAAATGAAAGTGCTCGTGCTCGAAAGCGGCGCGGCGCGGCATAATTTGCGGAAACAAATCCCGCAGCACGACATCATCGTCACGAACTACGCGTTGCTCCGACGCGACTTGGAAGAGTTTCATAAATTTTCGTTCCGCGCCGTCATTCTCGACGAGGCGCAATTCATCAAAAATCCCGGCGCACAGGTCACGCAATCGGTGAAACAATTGAAGTGCGAAAATAAAATCGCGCTCACCGGCACGCCGCTGGAAAACCGGCTGCTCGATTTGTGGAGCATCGTGGATTTCATCCAGCCCGGCTATCTCGGCAACCAGGAACATTTTCTCGAAACCTACGAGCCGCGCGGCGAAAACGCCGGGTCCGAGCAACGCATCGCGCGACGCCGTTTGTCCGCGAAATTACGTCCGCTGCTGCTGCGCCGCCTTAAAAAACACGTCGCGAAAGATTTGCCTGACCGCATCGAGGAACGCCGCGATTGTCCGCTGGGCGACGAGCAGCGGAAACTTTATCTGGCCGAACTGCGCCGCAGCCGCGACCAGGTGATGAAGGCGGTCGAGGAACAGGGCCTCAACAAAAGCAAGATGCACGTCCTCGCCGCGCTTACTCGCCTGCGGCAGGTCTGCTGTCATCCGTCGCTTGTCGGCAGCAACACGGCCAGCGGCAAAACCGAGACGCTTTTTGAACTGCTCGACCCGCTCATCGCCGACGGACAGAAAGTTCTCGTGTTCTCACAATTCGTGCAGATGCTGCAAATCCTCGAAAAAGATTGCGCCGCGCGCAACATCCACACGCATATGCTCACCGGCCAGACGAAGGACCGGCAGGCGGTCGTGAATGCCTTCCAAGCCGACCGGAGCGCGGGCGTTTTCCTTTTGAGTTTGCGCGCGGCGGGAACGGGCTTGAACCTGACGAACGCCAGCTATGTTGTGCTTTACGATCCGTGGTGGAATCCGGCAGTCGAGGCGCAGGCCATTGACCGCTCGCATCGGATTGGTCAAACGCAAACGGTCAATGCCTATCGCTTGATCGCGCCCGGCACCGTCGAGGAAAAAATCTGGGAGTTGCAACAAAGCAAGGCGCAAACCATCGCCGACGTGCTCGGTGAGGAAGGCTTTGCGCGCAGTCTTACGGCGGTGGATTTGGAATATCTGTTTGCGGAGGATTAGAAATGGCCTTAAAAATTTCCTCGAAAATCATTGTTTGACAATGGTAACAAATAAGATACTTTTTGTTTGTAGTCCAATGCTACACCGCAAACTGGCAGCGTATGTCAGATGAAATGAAAGTGTGAACAATATGACAAACAACCATAGAGAAAGAATAAAATGGAAACCATTTTTGAAATCAAAGAATTCATCGAATCAGAAAACTCACCTTTCGCCGACTGGTTCGATTCACTTGATGCCATAACCGCTGCGCGCGTTGACAAATACATCCGCCGCCTTGAAGCAGGAAATTTTGGTTCGGCCAAAGTTCTTCAAGAAGGTGTTTCAGAACTGAAATTAGATTTTGGACCCGGCTACCGGATCTATTTTGGACGAGACGGAAAGACAATCATCATTTTACTCGGCGGTGGCAGCAAGCGACGGCAATCCACCGACATCGCCGCCGCGATTGAACGCTGGAAGCGATACAAGCAATCAAAGAATCAACATGGCACTGACACGAGAATATAAGCAGACGGTTTTGGCCCGCATCAAACGCGATCCGAAGTTCGCGAAGGCGCTTTATGCCGAGGCCGTCAACGCGCTGCTCGAAGGCGAGACGGACGAAGGACTTTCCATGCTCCGCGACCTGGTTCACGCCGGCATCACTTTCAAGGAACTCTCGAAGCAGACCGGCTTGGGCGAAAAAACTCTGCACCGGATGTTGAGCCGCCGAGGAAATCCAACGACCCGCAATCTGTTCACGGTCACAAAAGTGATTTGCGAAAGTTTTGGCATTACGCCGCAATTCAGGTTTGCGACTTAAAAGTCGCAGCTTCAATCTTCCCACGATTTTCACCGCCTGTTCGGGATGCGGCGAAATTACGCCACCGACGAATCCAGCCGCTTGTCCGGCACAAGATATTTACGGACGTAATCGAAGACGGCGTTTTCCAGCGACGTGACGGGTGCCGCATAGCCCGTGCCGCGCAGGCGCAGGAGGTTCGCCTGCGTGAAATACTGATACTTGTCGCGGATCGCTTCCGGCATCTCGATGAACTTGATGCTGGGCTTTTTTTTCGTCGCGGTGAAAACGGCGTTCGCCAGATCAATCCACGTCCGCGCATGGCCGGAACCGATGTTGAACAATCCAGTGGCTTTGGGAGTCGCCGCCAGATGCAGCGTCATCGCCGCGCAGTCCTTGACGTAAAGAAAATCGCGCTTCTGCTCGCCGTCCTGGTATTCCTTGCGATAACTTTTGAACAATTGAATCACACCTTTGCCCTGCACCTGCGCGAAACTTTTGTGAACGAGCGAACGCATGTCGCCCTTGTGATCTTCGTTCGGGCCGAACACGTTGAAATATTTCAGGCCGACAATCTTGTTCAAAAAACCGGCGCGCTTGGCGTGCAAATCGAACAGATGTTTCGAGTAGCCATATATGTTCAGCGGACGCAGCGTGTCGAGCTGCGTCTCGTCGTCTTCCATGCCGGCGGAACCGTCGCCGTAAGTCGCGGCGGAGGACGCATAAACGAAGCGCGTTTTTTGCGCGAGCGACCAGTGCGCGAGGTCTTTGGTGAACTCGTAATTATTCTTGGCGAGATAGGTCGCGTCCTTTTCCGTCGTGGCCGAGCACGCGCCGAGGTGCAGCACCAGATCAAATTTCCCCAGCGCGCCGCTTTGCAGGCGCGGCAACAGATCGGCGGCCTCAACATAATCGGCGAAGCGCAGCGGCGCGAGGTTGCGCCATTTCTCATTCGTGCCGAGGATGTCGCAGACGACGACGTTGTCGCAGCCGCGCCGGTTCAGCGCCCAGACCAGCGCACTGCCGATGAAGCCCGCGCCGCCGGTGACCAACACGCGTGAGTCGGAGAAATCGTTTGGTTTCATTCAATTTACCATCCTAAAACGTGCGCAAAAATCAGCGGCGCGACGATGGTTGCATCCGATTCAATGATGTATTTCGGCGTCTTCATGCCGAGCTTGCCCCAGGTGATTTTTTCGTTCGGCACCGCGCCGGAATAGCTGCCGTAGCTCGTGGTCGAATCGCTGATCTGGCAGAAGTAGCCCCAAAGCGGCACGCCGGTGCGGCCCAAGTCCTGATGCAGCATCGGCACCACGCAAATTGGAAAATCGCCCGCGATGCCGCCGCCGATCTGGAACATTCCCAGCGGACTTTTCTTGGTCGTGCGCGTGTAAAATTCCGCCAGCCACGTCATGTATTCGATGCCGGTGCGGACGGTGTGGACGTTCTTGACATCGCCGCGAATGACGGCGGCGGCATACATGTTGCCGAGCGTAGCGTCCTCCCATCCGGGCACGACGATGGGCAGATTTTTTTCCGCGGCGGCGAGCATCCAGGAATCTCTTGGGTCAATCTGGTAATATTTTTCGTATTTGCCGCTGCGCAAAACCTGGTAGAAAAATTCGTGCGGAAAATAGCGTTCGCCCTTTTTGTCGGCGGCGGTCCAGACTTCGAGCATGGCTTTCTCCATGCGGCGCATCGCTTCGCCTTCGGGAATGCACGTGTCCGTCACGCGGTTCATGTGGCGATTCAGCAATGCCTGTTCGTCCTCGGCGGAAAGGTAGCGGTAATGCGGCACGCGCTCGTAAAAATCGTGAGCGACGAGATTGAAAACATCCTCCTCGAGATTCGCGCCAGTGCAGGTAATGAGATGCACCTTGTCGTGGCGGATCATTTCGGCAAGCGAAAGCCCGAGTTCCGCCGTGCTCATCGCGCCGGCGAGTGTGATCATCATGCGCCTGCCCTTGTCCAGATGCGCGACGTAGCCCTTCGCGGCGTCCACGAGCGACGCGGCGTTGAAATGCCGGTAATGATGCTGGATGAACCGGGAGACCGGCCCGCCCGCGAGTTTTGTCGGCTTTTTCCTGCGCATGACGATAAAATTACCGCTGTAACGATACGCAGCAGCCCCACGATTGCCAATGCAAAACTGGCCGAAACCACGTGATTACTGGTTCACATGGACAACAACCGCCGGCGGGAAGCCGTTGAAATAGGTAGAGGACGCGTGGCTGTAGGCACCGATCTGTTCGCTGTAAAGCAAATCATCGAGTTCGAGGTCGGGCAGATTTTCCGCCATCGAGACCACGTCCAAGGCGTCGCATGTCGGGCCGAAGATGGAGCAGATTTGCGTCGCGCCTTTCTTGAATGATTTCAGGTGGTAATGGCAGTGGTCGAAAATCACGCCGGAGAACGTGTGATATACGCCGTCGTTGATGTAGTAGCACAGTTTGCCATCGCGCACGGCCTTGCCGACAATTTTTGAAACCGCCGTTGCAGAAGTCGCGCACAGAAAACGTCCCGGCTCGGCGAGAATCTGCACGCCGGAAGATTTCGGAAACAGGCGATCCAACTCGCCGTTGATGACCTTGGCGAGTTCGCGGAACGGTTTCACGCTCGCGTCATACGGCGCGGGAAAACCGCCGCCGATGTCCAGCAGGTTCATCTTGGTGTAGCCGCGATCTTTCGCCTCTTTGAAAATATTCGACGCCAGCGCGATGGCCTGGACGTAATTTTCAAAATTCGTCGTCTGGCTGCCGACGTGAAAGCTGATGCCCTCGACGGTCAGGCCAAGTTTGTCGGCTTCGAGAATCATGTCCACTGCCTCGCCCGGCGACGCGCCGAATTTCGAGGACAATTCCACCATCGCGCCGGTGTTCGGCACTTTCAGGCGCAGCACGAGGCCGGCCTGCGGCGCGAATTTTTTGATTTTCCGAATCTCCTCAAAATTGTCGAACGTGACGAGCGGCTTGTATTGATTGAGTTCGCGCAGCGTCTCCACCGGCTTGATGGGATTGGCGTAAATGATCTTGTCCCAGATCCAGTCCTGCCGTGCCTTCGCGGGCAGGTGTTTGATGTTTTCATAGACCGTCTGAAATTCCGGCATCGAGGCGACATCAAAACTCGCGCCCGCCTGGTAAAGCGTGCGGACGATGGCCGGATCGGAATTGGCCTTCACCGCGTAATAAGCCTGCACGCGCGGCAGATATTTTTTGAAGGTGGCGTAGGTCGCGCGCAATTCGGCGTGATCCACGACGAACAGCGGCGTGCCGTGCTGGGCGGCCAGTTTTTTCAGCGCGGTGGGCGAAATCATTTTGATAAAAAAATAAAACAGCCGGAACGTTTTTCCCATTCCGGCTGCCAATGAAAATGGATTTGGCGTCCGTCCGCAAGAACTTACGTTGCCATCTATAAAATCAAACTGGAGAAAACTGTGGTGGCAGTCTGCAAAGACCGGCCTTCGGAAACGGTGGCTGCTTTTTTTCAACCGCGAACCACACGAACCGCGCGAAAACTTTTTGACACGAATTGCACGAATTGACGCGAATACAAATGCGCTGAAGGCGCTGCGGAAATCAGCCCAGGGTTGGCGCGCAGCGACTACCCTGGGAAAGGCGAGGAGAGGGAGAATTGTTTTGTCAGACGATTTCCCGGCGCAGGTGCTTGCGCACGGCGCATCAGCGCACCAACGCCGGGCTGATTTGCTTTACGCCTTCAGCGTATTTGAATTTGTGTTCGCGAGTTCGGCGTGGTTCGCGGTTCACCTCATCCGGCTTCCGGCCACCTTCTCCCCAGCGCGGAGAAGGAATTTTTTGGTATATTTGAATTCGCATTCATTCGCGGAATTCGTGTCAGAACCTTTGCGTCTCCGCGTCTTTGCGTTGAAAAATTGCGTTTTGCATCCCGGCGTCAAAAGGCTTAACTTTCAGACATGAAAGCGAATCTGCCGATTGAAATTGACCCGGATATCATGAGCGGTGCGCCGGTGTTTCGCGGGACGCGCGTGCCGGTGCAATCGCTGTTTGAATATCTGGAGGACAATCTGTCGCTGGATGAATTTCTGGACTGTTTTCCGACGGTGCGGCGCGAGGACGCCATCGCCGTGCTTGAACACAGCAAGAGCGCGTTGCTCGTTCCGGCGTGAAAATCCTCTTTGACGAATGCATGCCGCAGCCGTTGCGCCGCCGCTTGGCGGAGTTTGAAATTTCCACGGCGCAGGAGATGGGCTGGGGTCGCGTGAAGAACGGCGAATTGCTCCAGCGCGCGGAGGGCGTGTTCGATGCGTTTTTGACCGCCGACCAGCAACTCAAGTATCAGCAAAATCTGACCAGCAGGCGGCTGGCGATTCTGGTGCTTTCAACCAACCGCTGGCCGAAGGTGAAAGCAAAGACGCCTGAAATCATCGCGGCCATTCAGTCATTGCGTCCGGGCGATTACATGGAATTGGCCTTGTGAATTGCGGCGGCGCAAATTGCCACCGCATTCAACGAATTCATTGCGTTGCACAGATTAAAATTGGAAAAGCAAAAGCCGGGATTTTTTAATCCCGGCGGCATGGAGCGAGCCTGTTCACTTCTCGGCGTTGGTGATGAGGAAGTTTTTGAACTGCCAAGGGTCTTTCAAGTCCACATCCGGCTTGTTATAGCCCTTGAACGGATTGTTAACGTGCTTCAATGGCGTCCAGTCCGACGGCTTGGAAATCCATTTACCGAGATACGGCATGGAAATTTTCAAAATGTATTCGTGCGGCAGTTCGTCCGGCACGCAAATGCCCTTGGCCGGATTTTCAATCATCCACATCGTCGCGGCGACGACGGAAATCGCCACCTGCATCGTGGTCGCGTTTTGGTGCGGCACGAGCCGGCGCGATTCCTCGATGCTCAAGTCGCTGCCGATCCACCAGGAATTGTAACCGTGACCCATCAGCAGCGCGCCGAGAATGTCCGAGCCGCTCGCGACTTCGTCGTTCAGGATGCGCGCCTTGGGCTGGAGTTGGTAATTGTAGCCGCGCAGCTCGTTCAGCGACGCGATGGCCACGTCCGCCGGGCAATACGCGTAGTGAACCGTCGGACGATAAACCGCGTTGCCGTTTTTCCAAACCGTGAGCTTGTCGGAAATCGTGAACGCTTCGCCGTGGCGGACGACCATGCCGTTGATGCAATAATCCGGCACCCAGGTTTTGACCCAGGTGTTGATGCCCATTTGCGCGAGGCAAATCTGATTGCGCGGGCCTTCCTTGTGTTCGCAGGCGTTCGGCGGCAAAGTTTTTTCGTGCGTGCCCCAACCCATCTCGGCGGTCGTTGTGCCTTCCTCGCGGAAACCTTCCACGCTCCAGGTGTTGACAAATTCGTCCACCTGCTTCGGGACGTTGGTAATCTGCGTGTCGCGTTCGCTGCAATGAATCACTTTCACGCCGAGCTTCTGCGCGAGGACGTTGAATTTTTGGTCGGAAATAAGCTGCTGAATTTCCTCGGCCGCTTTGCCGGTGATTTTTTTGTCCTTGATCGAGCGCTTGCCAATATCAATCAAACCCTGCTTGGTGAAATGTGAAATGAGTCCGGGATTCGCGCCGTGTTCGATCACCGCCGTCGTGCCGGGCGTTGACCACTTGGAAATCATCTTGCGCAAATTCATGTGCCGCCAGTAAAGCGTCATCTTCTGCGGCGCGGCGCCGATGGAATGTTCATACGGATCCCACAACTCAACCGATGTGTTGATGTAAAGCACGCCGTGGTCGTGGCACCATTCGAGGATTTCCAGCGCGTCAATGTTCCACGCCAAGTCAATCAGCACGTCGCCGGCGGAAAGATATTCGTCCAGCAGCGTGCCCATGTTTTCGCGCGTCACGCGTTTGTGCGCGAAGTGAACGCCGCGCTTGATCCACGGCGCGAGCATCGCCTGGCGATCCTCGAAATCCATGACCGTGATGTTTTTGAGCGGCGCGTTGATGTGCTTGACGAGGATGGGCAGTGCGCATTGCGCCACCGCGCCGTAACCGACGAACAGGATTTTGTTTTTGAATGGCAACATAAAAATTTGACGCGCAACTTTGCGGGAATTGTTTTGCTGTTACAAGGAATTATTCGGAAGTTGAAATATCTTTTTCCTCCTCATCCTCATCCTCGAAAACAAAAACACAAAATCGAGGACGAGGACGAGAATGAGGACGAGGAGGAAAACCGGTTCACCGCATCGTCACCAAATCCGGGCCGGCCAGCGAGAGGCCGCCTTGGAGATTTTCGTCGAACCGGGCTTGAATGATCACATTGTTGGTGCAGGTTGTATCGTTGACCCGGAAGGCCGCGCCGCCGCAATTGCTCGCCATCAAGTTGGTGAAGGAATTGTCCACGCACTCGGTTTGAGGATCAGACTCCCATCCGCGCTTGGTCAATTTCTCAACGTCCGCCATGAAGACGCCGTGATGGCGGCTGTTGCGGATGGCGATGTCTTGAAATTGATTGTCGCGGCTCGCGCGCATGAAAATGCCCAGGTCGTTCCCGGTCAAAACGGCGTTGCTGATGACGTTGTGGGCGAAAGCGAGGTCCAGCGAAATTCCCGCGCCGGGATTGTCGTGGAGGTAAAGTCCGGTGAACAAACAGTCCGTCGTCAGATAGCAGGCCAGGCCGTCGAACTCGTTGTCGAACGCGTTCAAATTCCGCACCGTCAGCCGCTGCACGCCCAGCGTGGTGACGAGGCCGCCGGAACGGTTGCGGGCGCAAGTGACATTTTCCACGATGGAATCGCCCACGCTTTGCACGGTGATGCCGTTGTTGCGGATTTGCGAGCCTTCGCCGTGAAGCTGCCAGAGTTCGCGCTGCTGGTTGGATCGGTTGCCGTCAATGAACAGACCGGCAACCCGCAGATGCCGGACGATTTGCTGCGGATGATTGACCGGCTCGCCCATGATGATCGCCGGGCAATTGGCGCCATCCGCCAGATGAAGAACGGTCGTGCTGCCCGAACCGCGCAAGGTCTGATAGCTTCGCTGCAAAATAATCGGCCGGCTCAACTCATAAACGCCGGACGCCAGCACCACTTCTCCGCCGCTGTCCGGCAAACTGTCCAATGCCTGCTGGATCTCAACACCGGTCACGCCCGCTCCCAGCGTCACGACCACGGACGCGGGCGATTGCGGTGCAACCAGCCACACCGCCGGGAAAGCCACCAGACCGGCGCAAATGACGCACTTGGCCAGTGTTTTCAAGCCCCGGATTGGATTGAAGTTCATTTTCATAATGAACGGCGCTACTTTGGCTCATTATTGGGTCTGCTTTAATCTCGCCCATTTTTGGACAGTGTCCACTGGATAAATCAAAATTTTTAACATTTTTTCATTTGAACCGGGTCGCCGCCGGACTTCGGACAGGCCGCCAGTTTGCCGGTTTGTCACTTTCCACCGTTGAATTTCGTTTCAGGATTTCCCCTGAACCGCGAAACGGATATGCTCGGTGCGATTTATGGCGAACCTGCAACCCGCAATCCCGTCAACGCCCGCCGCGCTTGGCTACGCCATGCCCGCCGAGTGGGAACCGCACGCCGCCACCTGGCTCGCCTGGCCGCACCGCGCCGCCGACTGGCCGGGGAAATTTGAAATCATCCCGTGGATTTATGGCGAGTTGATCCGCAAAATCTCCGCCGGCGAAACCGTCCAACTCATCGTCCGACACCAAAAGGATGAGCAGTTCGCGCGCCACGTCCTGCAAAAAGTCGGCGTGGATTTGCGGAAGATAAAATTCGTCACGCACCCGACCAATCGCAGTTGGATCCGCGACACCGGGCCGGTCTTTGTCAAAAAAAGTCCAAAGTCCAAAGTCCAAAGTCCAAAGTCAGAAACGGCCATTGTCCACTTTCATTTCAATGGCTGGGCGAAATATGGCAACTGGCGCAAAGATACGAAAATTCCCGAAACCGCCGCGAGGCTGCTCGGCAAAAAACTTTTCCATGCGGAATGTCCAATTCCGTCTTCAACTAAAAATTCAAAACTAAAAACTAAAAACTTTGTCATTGAAGGCGGCGGCATCGAGGTGAACGGTCGCGGCACTTTGATTTCCACCGCGGAATGTTATTTGCACCCGAAAATCCAGGAGCGCAATCCCGGCCTGGGCAAAACTGAAATTGAGACGGCGTTGAAAAATTATCTCGGCGTCAAAAACATTTTCTGGCTCGCCAAAGGTCCGAAAGGCGACGACACGCACGGCCACATTGACGACCTCTGCCGGTTTGTGAATGCCAGGACGCTCGTGCTGGTGCGCGAAAAAAATCCGCGCGACGCAAATTACCGGCCGCTCGCGGAAAACTGGGAGCGCATCCGGGATTTGCGGCTCGAAGACGGCGGCAAGCCGGAGGTTATCGAATTGCCGATGCCGTCGCCGCTGCATTTTGATGGCGTGCGGCTGCCGGCGAGCTACGCCAATTTTTACATTTGCAACGCCGCCGTCATCGTGCCGACGTTCAACGACCCGAACGACCGCGTGGCGCTCGGCATTTTGGGCGAGCTGTTCAAAGACCGTCCCGTCGTCGGCATTCACGCCGTGGATTTGGTCTGGGGCTTCGGCTCGCTGCATTGCCTGACACAGCAGCAGCCGGTTTGAAAATTGCCACGGCGAAGCCGTGCGTGAACTGAAACAAGTCCCGGCGTTGCGGCAGAAATCCCGCGCAGTTCAACGCGCAAAAATCTGGCGGATCACGTCTTCAATCGGCACTTCCTGGATGTCAATGTCGCTCACGGGCAGTTCGTCCAGCAGCGCCTTGCACGCCGGGATGACGCGGTCGCGTTTGACCTTGAGCGTGATGGCGTCGGGAGTTTTCTCCACGACTTCGCCGTAATGCGCCAGATTTTCCGCCGGATGTTTATCCGCATTTTCACATTGAATGGTGATGAGTTTGAAATCGGCGAAGCGGTCCACAATCTCACTTAACTTGCCGTCAAAAAAAAGTTTGCCGTGGTCAATGATGATGACGCGCTCGCACAGCGCCTGGATGTCGGCCATGTAATGGCTGGTGAGCAGGATCGTGGTCTTGCGTTCGGCATTGTGGCGGCGGATAAAATCGCGGACGGTTTTCTGCGAAGTCACGTCGAGGCCGATGGTCGGTTCGTCGAGAAAAAGCACCTTGGGTTCGTGCAGCAGCGACGCGATCAGTTCCATCTTCATGCGTTCGCCGAGGGAAAGTTCACGGACGCTCACGTTGAGCTTGTCTTTGACGGCGAGCATTTCGCTCATTTCAGCGACGGTGCGCTCGAAGCGTTCGGCGGGAATGCCGTAAATTTTGGCGTTCAACTCCAGCGATTCGCGCGCGGGCAAATCCCACCACAGTTGGTTCTTCTGGCCGAGCAGCAGCGCGAACTGGCGGCGATAACCGTCGGCGCGTTCCCACGGCGTGTAGCCGAGAACTTTCGCCGCGCCGCTCGTCGGATAAAGCAGACCGGCGAGCATTTTCAAAGTGGTCGTTTTGCCCGCGCCGTTCGGGCCGAGAAAACCGACGAGTTCGCCGGGCTCAATCTTGAAGCTGACTTCGTTGACGGCGACGGTCTGCTCGTATTGTCGGCGGAAAAGCCCTTTGACCGCGCCCGCAAAGCCCGGCTGCTTTTTGTAAGTGCGGAAGGCCTTGGTAAGATTGCTGACTTCGATGACGGGCATGAAATTTTAAGTTTTAAGTTTTGAATTTTTAGTTCCGAAAGCAAATTAACTAAAAACTCAAAATTAAGAATTAAAATCTTTTCAGCGCATCAACTGCTTTTCCAAGTAGTGAACGACCTGACGGACATTGGCGTCCACTTCCATGCGGTCTTTGACGAGGCGGCAGGCGTGCAGCACCGTGCCGTGGTCGCGTCCGCCGTAGGCTTCGCCGATGGTGTTGAGGGAGCTTTCGGTCATCTGGCGCGTAAGATACATGGCGATCTGGCGCGGGAAGGCGATGTTCTCCGGGCGGCGTTTGCTGGTCATGTCGGCGAGCCGGATGTCGAAATGCTCGGCCACTTTTTTCTGGATGACTTCAACGCTGATGGAGAAGCGGCCTTCTTCGTGCAAAATTTCGCGCAGCAATCCTTCGACAACTTCGATGCTTAATTTCTTGCCGGTGAGCGAGGCGTAGGACGCGACGCGGATGAGCGCGCCTTCGAGGCGGCGGACGTTGGTGCGGATGCGGTTGGCGAGAAAATCCAGGATGTCTTCCGGCAATGTTGCACCCATGGATTGCGCTTTTTTGTTGAGGATGGCGCGGCGCATCTCGATGTCCGGCGGCTGCAAGTCCGTGACCAGTCCCCATTCAAAACGCGAAACGAGGCGGTGTTCGAGGCCTTGAATTTCGCTGGCCGGCCGGTCGCAGGTCAGCACGATTTGTTTGTGTCCTTCGTGCAACGCATTGAACGTGTGGAAAAATTCCTCCTGAATCCGTTCCTTGCCGGCGAGAAACTGGATGTCGTCAATCAGCAGCACGTCGGTCTGGCGGTATTTTTTGCGGAACTTGGCGAGCTGGTTGTTTTGGATGCCGTCAATGTATTCGTTCGTGAATTTCTCGGACGAAAGGTAGGCGACGCGCGAGCCTTTTTTATTGGCCGAAACGTGCTGGCCGATGGCGTGCAGCAAATGGGTCTTGCCCAGACCAACGCCGCCGTAAAGAAAGAGCGGGTTGTAGGATTTGCCGGGCGCCTCGGCGACGGCCTTGGCGGCGGCGTAGGCGAAATTATTGTTGTTGCCGACGACGAACGAATCAAAGGTATTCTTGGGATTGAATGGCGGCTCGCTGCTGGTGGTTGCGCGGTCGTGAACCACCGCCGGTGATTTTGACTTCGCCGGCACGGGAGAGGTCGCCGCCGTCATCGGTGCCGATCCGGGCGTTGATTTGAACTTGATTTGCAACTGCCGTCCGGCGGCGATGGCCAGCGCATCCTGCAACAGGCTCAAATAATTATCCTTCAGCCAGACTTCGCAGAATTCGTTCGCCGCCTCCAGAGTGACGTGGCTGTGGTCAACCGCGCTCGCGCGCAACGACGCGAACCACATATTGTAGGTGTCGGCGCTCAACTTGGAACGGAGATGTTCCTGTGCTGCATTCCAGATTTTTTCTGCCGAAAGTTGCATTTGTGTTCTGTCAAAAAGCCCGTCATTAAAGCGTTTTATTCACCACGCCGGAAAATCGGTGTTGGGCGCTGGTTTGTCAGGACGATGACACCGCCAAAGACTGCCTGCCCGACCAAGCCCGACAACCGCTCCGCTCTGATTGCTGAAAATTTCATCTAAATTAAAAAATAAGCACCTAATCTAAAGCCACTTATAAAGTTTCAAACTACCACCGCCAATCCCGGTTTGCTTAAGGCATTAAATCGTCGCGAACCGTTGCTCTGGGCGTGAGTGTTTTACGCAAATGCGCCGCAAGTTTCGAGGACAACATATTAACTTTTGTTCGCAAGTTATTCACAACGGCCTTCCAGTCAATAAAATCAATGTCTCCCGCCATTTCACGGGCCGCCGGCATCTGGTCAAACCGCCTGCTCGCCGGTTTCCCCGGTGCGGATGCGCAGCACGCTTTCCACCGGACTCACAAAAATTTTCCCGTCGCCGATCTTTCCTGTCTGGGCCGATTTCACAATCGCCTCCACCACGGCGGCCACCTGCGCGTCGGCCAGCACGAGTTCAATTTTAATTTTCGGCAAAAAATCCACTGCGTATTCGCTCCCGCGATAAATCTCGGTATGCCCTTTTTGACGGCCGAAGCCTTTTACTTCGGTCACGGTCAGGCCTTGAACGCCAAGCGCGGCCAGCACGGATTTCACATCCTCCAGCTTGAATGGTTTTATGATGGCCTCGATTTTTTTCATGCACTCGTCTCTTTGCGAAGGCATCCTAGCAGCCGGTGCATTTCTGTAAACAGGAATTTTCACGAATCCCTTCCGCGCCCTCGTCGCTAATGAAACAGCCGTTTTAACAAAAGCAATGCTTATACTTTCAAATCTAGTTTGACAAAGATAAGCGCTTATGATTTACTATCCCCAGTTGCAGCCCAGACTGGCGGGAGTGGTTGCACATGATCTTTGATTTTAGGTTTTCGATTTGCATTTTGGTAACGATGCAAATTGGAGTTCTCCGTGATCCCACGTTGTTACTCATTCTAAATTCCCCGGGCCTCTCGGTCACCTTCTGACCGCTTGGCCCGGTTTTTTTGTTTATGTCCCCGATTTCACCCACACCAATGCTCCGCGCGTTCGTTGACACTCAAATTTCCGGCTGTTACCGTCTGCGTTCCTAAAAATGGCGACGGACTACAAAAACACACTGAATCTGCCGCGAACCGACTTCGCGATGCGCGCCGATCTCGTCGCGCGCGAGCCGGAACGCCTCAAGAAATGGGAAGCCGCGAAGCTTTACGAAAAAATCCAGCAACAACGCGACAAGGAGAACGCGCCGAAATTCGTCCTGCACGACGGGCCGCCATTCGCCAACGGCGACGTTCACATCGGCACCGCGCTGAACAAGATTCTCAAGGACATCATCGTCAAATACAAAACGCTGCGAGGTTTCAGCGCGCCCTATATTCCCGGCTGGGATTGTCACGGCTTGCCGATTGAGTTCAAAGTTTCCCAAGAAATGCGAAAAAGTAGTGGCACGGGCGTCTCGCCCGTGAGTTTCGATCCGGCTACGATTCGCAAAGCCTGCGAGGTTTACGCCCGCAAATACATTGACCTTCAGCGCACGCAGTTCAAACGCCTTGGCGTGCTCGGCGATTGGGAAAATCCGTATCTCACGCTGAACAAGGAATACGAAGCCGATGAACTGCGGCTGTTTGCCGACATCGTGGCCAAAGGTTTTGTTTATCGCGGCAAAAAACCCGTTTATTGGAGCATTCCCTGCCGCACCGCGCTCGCAGAAGCCGAAGTCGAATATCACGACCATGTCAGCCAGAGCGTGTTTGTTAAGTTCCCCGTCGTTGGCCAGCCAAACACGTTCATCGTGATCTGGACGACCACGCCGTGGACGTTGCCCGCAAACTTGGCCGTGGCATTTAATCCTAATGTCCAATACTCACGATACAGAGTTGAAAACGACAAATTTATTGTTTGTGATCGTCGTCTAAATGACATTGCCGCCCAATGCGGTTTGACTGAGTTCACAAACGAGAAATCTTTGTCTGCTGAGGAACTTGCCAGCATTGAGTATCATCACCCTTTTTGTGCAAGGACTGGCCGACTTTTCCCGGCAGCATTTGTTGATGATTCTACCGGCACTGGTTTTGTTCACATTGCACCCGGTCATGGTTTGGATGACTACAACCTTGGACGTGCGAACGGTCTGCCGATTTATTCGCCTGTCAACGACGACGGCGCGCTGGCGAACACGAACGATTTGCCGGTAGAACAGCAAATGCCCGCTGAACTCCTTGGCAAATCCATTCTTGAAAAACATGGCAAAAAGAGCGATGCAAACGAAGCCATTCTTGCGTTGCTGCGCGAAAAGAATGTTCTCCTTCATCAAGAAAATTATACGCATAGTTATCCGTATTGTTGGCGCAGCAAAACGCCTGTGATTTTTCGAGCGATGGATCAGTGGTTCATCAAAGTTGATCACCAGCAAAACGAGTGGAAAAAGCGTTTTCATGAATGGGAAAATCAACCCGGACTCCTCACAGCTCTTTCCAAAGATTTAGGTTTTGACCCTGAGAAAGAAGGCGGATTGCGATCAAGAGCCATGATTGCAGCATCTGAAAAAAATGAAGTTAAATGGATTCCTGACTGGGGTTCAAACCGTATTTATGGGGCTCTTACTTCGCGCCCCGACTGGTGCATTTCGCGCCAACGCACTTGGGGTGTGCCGATTCCTGCTTTTTATGACGCCAAAGGCGAACCGATTCTCGACGCAAAAATTGTTTTCAAGGCGGCGGAATATATTAGGCAACACGGCTCAAATGTCTGGTTTGAGAAATCCGCATCTGAATTGTGGGCAGAGTTGAAACCGGAAAACTGGACTGGTCCAGAAGCTGTGTCCAAATCCAGCGATACGCTTGATGTTTGGATTGATTCAGGCTCGTCTTCAAAAGCAGTTCTGCAAGCGCGGCCAGAATTGCAACACAACGGCAAGATTGGCGATGAAATTTGGCAGGCAGACATTTATCTTGAAGGTTCAGACCAGCACCGTGGTTGGTTTCAGTCGTCTTTGCTGCTTTCACTTGCCGGAAACAACGCTGTTCCATTCAAGACCGTGTTGACCCATGGTTTCATGGTGGACGCCGACCGCGAAAAGATTTCCAAGAGCAAGCAGGGCGGTTACGAGAAGCCGCAGACCGCCGAAGCCTACGTCAAAAAATACGGCGCGGACGTCGTGCGGCTTTGGGTGGCGTCGCAGGATTACCGCAGCGACATCGTCGTGAGCGAGGAACGCATCAACAAAGTCGGCGAGACCTACCGCGGCATCCGCAACGCGCTGCGCTACCAGCTCTCGAACCTCTACGATTTTGATCCGGCGAAAAATTCCGTGGCTGACGAAAAATTGACCGGCCTCGACCGCTGGATTCTCGGCGAATTCGCGAAGCTCGAAGCCGAAGTCCTTGCCGCCTACGACCAATACGAATTCCACGTCGTCTATCAAAAGCTCAGCCAGTTCATCGCCGTGGAACTCTCGTCGGTCTATCACGACGTTATCAAAGACCGGCTCTACACCGACGCCGCGAATTCACCGCGCCGCCGCTCCACGCAGACCGCGCTGCACCGGCTGGTGACCGGCCTGTGCCAGATGCTCGCGCCGATCCTGGCCTTCACGGCGGACGAAGCGTGGGAATTTGTGCCGGGAAAAAATGTGAATTCCGTTCACGAAAGCGAATTCAAGCCAAAATCTTTTTCGCGCAATGAAACTGAAATCAAGCTTTGGAAAAAACTTTTTGAATATCGAAACGATTTGTTGCCGAGATTGGAAGCTAAACGACAGGCTAAAGTAATTGGAAAGTCGCTTGAAGCAAAAGTCCGTTTATGGGCAGAAATGGAAAATTTTCGGGAGTGGACTGCAAATAAGGAAGTGCTTGAAGCGTTCCGAGAACTTTGCAATGTGTCGCAGTTTGAGATTACAAAGGATAAAAACTCCGAAGATGTTGTCCGTGCCGATGGCCAGAAATGCGAACGCTGTTGGCATTGGGAAACGGACATTGGCCAGAACGCCGAGCACCCGATAATTTGTGCCCGCTGCGTCGAAGCGGTGACGCAATCCAAAGTGTGAGTGAAACTCCAAAACCTCTTTACCCCGCACTTTATAGTTGGCAAGTGGCCTACCAATTGCCCGATGCCTCGGTGGTCTTTTGCTCTTGTTTTCGAGAGGCTTGGTTTCGCTATTTTGATTTCCTCAAAGAAAAATTTGTCGATGACCTTGAAAAAGCTTTTTTGAGATTTTCTTGGTCTGTTAATCCGGCAACAATAAAAGCGTTTTTCCCCGAATGCAAAGTTATTGGCTATGAACCGCAAATCATTGATGGGAAAGAATTCTTTTTTTGTAACCGAAACGTCAAAGTCCCAAAACTTGACAAAATATTTTGGAACTCCCCCGAGCGGATTTTTCGCTTTGAAGATAAAGTCTGTGAGGTCTGCACGGGACGTGTTCCAAAACATTTCTACTGTCATCAGATGTATGGCAGCCCATTTACTCAAGTCTATGGTGCGTGGATTAGAGCTGACCTCATTCGACAAAAATATCTTCTATGGCCGAGTAGCGTTGAAAAATCTCACCGACGTAAAATTTGGAACGAAGCTGAAAACAAATTCAGAAAGATTGTTGGTATCCCGCTAATCGGGAAAAAATTTATTTCGGAGACAATGTTATTCAAGACCATTAGTTATCTATTGAACGGCCATGAAGTCATACACCATTACAGAGCAGACTGGCTGGCTCGTCAGGAGTTGGACATCTTTGTCCCATCGCTGAAATTGGCAATCGAGTATCAAGGCGAACAGCATTTCATGCCTGTCGAAGCTTGGGGTGGAAAGAATGCCTTGAAAAAAACACAACAACGAGACGAGGAGAAAAAGCGTAAATGCGAGCGCGAAGGTGTGACTTTAATTTATTTTGATCACAAAATGGAATTGACCGAGAAATATGTAGCCCGCAAGGTGGAAAAAACGTTAAAAAATCCAAGGGAATAGGGTCATGCCCATCCCAACTCTTGCAGTGCCTGAACAAGCTGTGGTCTCATAATCCACTCGAAGTGACCATCCTCATTCTGCGGTGTTCCAACATTACCATAGGCGAGCGCTGTCCACCAATGCGGATTGCCAGTGGAAAATGTGGGATGTTTATAATGGTGGAGTTCCAAGATGACCCGATGTGCGAGAGTGCCATACTGCAAATTGACAGTTTTATTGTCGGGATAGCCAACCTCTTTAGCAAGCTGACCGGTGGAAATTGTGTGGTTGGGTGCGCGGCAGTGAGCTTTGAGCATTTCCAAATGCTTGTGAGGTATGCCGGCCATTTCGAGCGCCCGCAAAGCAGCCTTGAACTGTTCTGCTGTTGCAACTGGTTTTGGATTACTAAATTCGTCCGTTGGATAATCTTCAATGTGAATTTCATTGGTTTGCGCAAGCAACTTGGAAACCGCATCTGGATCGTAGCTCTCAAACTCTTCAAAACCTTTTCCCTCTACAAATCGAGTGAACCTAATCGTGGGTTTGCGACTAGCCCTGAATGCAGTAATGCACTTCGGGATGACATCGAACTTTGCAATAATGTAGAGAACAGCCAGCCCGACGGTAGTTGCATTATTCACGGCTACTGCGCCTCTTTCAGCCTGAATCTTTTTCACCAGAAGAAAAGCCTCCAATTCCGAAATGGTTTTGTGTGAACCTGTAATTGTAATGCAATCTGCATTCATAAAAGGAATAGCGGGTGGTTTGTTCGTTTCACAATTTTGAATTTGCGCGCGTTAAAAATTTTGTCGAGAAAAAATCACACCGGCTGCTGCTGCGTCCCGGCCGGAGTGCGCCCGTCCCCGGGCGCAGCAACGTGGCCGAGCGGGACGGCTCGCGGGTTGGTGGAACGCGCATGGCCGTTTGGACGTTGCTGTGGCCGGGGACGGCCACACTCCGCCAGCCAGCCAGCCCCGTCCGGGGCGAAATCGCTGTAGAAACGCATCCCAAAACATCTTCCAGCTCCGTCAGGAGCGGCATATTCCACCCGTCGCCCGCCGATGTCGCTCCTGACGGAGCTTATGATTTTCACGGAACGCCAAACTACAAATATGCCGCGCCTACGGCGCTGGGGAATTTCAGCCTCGCCGAGGCGGCAGACAATAGCCCGCAGTTTTAACTGCGGGTTTACGTCCCAAAACAAATCAAGCCCCGGAGGGGGCGAAAGAAATCCGGCTTGAAATTCCCGCGCGATTTTCTGCCGTCCCTCCGGGACTCGTTTCATTTTGTTCGTTGAACCCGCAGTTAAAACTGCGGGCTATTTTCGTTCGTCGCTGCGCGCCTTTCCGGATTTTATCCGCAGATTGCGCGGATTGTCGCAGATGGAAAAAACAAATCGGCGCAAATCTGCGTCATCTGCGGATGGAAATGCGTTTCACACCGGCTGTTGCTGGTGAGGCAGTGCAGCGAGCCGAAGCCACACACCAAATCCACTGCGTAATTGCCGACGACGAGCCGGGGCGCGGAACAGTCCGCCCAAAATGCCGGGCATCCGACCGCTTGCGGCCGCTGCGTCGAAGCCGTGAAGCCGTTCAAAGCGTGATTTCGAAGCTTCGGTCCCCAAAACAATTTCCGTTCACACCACCACCGAGGATTTCTCCACGCCGGGAATTTCCCGGCGCGATTGCACGACTTGATCCACGAGGCCGTAAGCCTTCGCTTCCTCGGCGGACATGAAATTGTCGCGGTCGCAATCGCGTTCCACCTGTTCCACCGGCTTGCCCGTGTGCTTGGCGAGGATGGCGTTGAGTGTCTGCTTGAGCTTGAGCATGTGTTTGACGCGGATTTCCACGTCGCTGGCCTGGCCTTCCGCGCCGCCGAGCACCTGATGGATCATGACGTTCGCGTTGGGCAGCGCGAACCGCTTGCCCTTCGTGCCCGCGCACAACAGCACCGCGCCCATGCTCGCCGCCTGCCCGACGCAATAGGTGTTCACGTCGCAGGTCATGTATTGGATGGTGTCGTAGATCGCCAGCCCCGCCGTGACGCTGCCGCCGGGCGAGTTGATGTAGAGATGGATGTCTTTTTTCGGGTCGGCCATCTGGAGAAACAGAAGCTGCGCGATGACGACGTTCGCCACCGCGTCATCCACCGGCGTGCCGAGAAAAAGAATGCGGTCCACCAGCAGCCGGGAATAAATGTCCCAGCTCCGTTCGCCGCGACCGGTCTGCTCCACCACAATCGGAACGAAATAATTTTGCATGGCTGAACAACTACTCCATTTCCGCCGCAACGTAAAGCCGCGAAGTTTCCAGGCGGCGGCCCGATGCGGTGGCGGACGGGCAGTGTCCTAATCCAAATTCGTAATCATAATCGTAATCAATTTGCCCGGATTAGGATTAAGAGCAGGATTAAGATGAGGATGCTGCCGTTGGCCGTTGCAACTTGTCCGGTTGCGCGGTTATGCTAAACTCATGTCCATGAAGTTTCATTCCGCCGTGTTCGCGGCGCTGCTGCTGCTGGCATTGGCCGCGCGCGGGCAGCCGACGGCGTTCACTTATCAGGGACGGTTGAACAACGGCACGAATCCGGCCGGCGGCTCCTACGATTTCCAGTTTCAGATTTACAACGCGGTCAGCAACGTCGTCGCCGGGCCGCTGACCAACGCGCCGGTCGCCGTGTCGAACGGTTTGTTCACGGTGGCGCTGGATTTCGGCGGCACAGTTTTTGACGGCAGCGCGCTCACGCTGGAAATCGGCGTGCGCACCAACGGCAGCGCGGGTGCCTACACGATCCTTTCGCCACGCCAGCCGGTTTTGTCCGTGCCGTATGCCGTTCAGTCGCTCAACGCTTCCAACGCGGTCAGGCTGACTGCGCCGTTGCAGGCCACGAACCTCGCGGGCACGGTTCCTGACGCGCGGCTTTCCACAAACGTCGCGCTGCTCAATGGCAACCAGGCTTTCAGCGGCGCAAACGGATTCACCGGCGCGATCTCGGCGAACAACCCGGCGAATGTTTTTACCGGCGCATTTTCCGGCAACGGCATTGGCCAGACGAATCTTTCCACCACGAACCTCATCGGCACGCTGTCGGACGCGCGTTTGTCCACGAATGTCGCATTGCTCAATGGCAACCAGACTTTCAGCGGTGCAAATGGATTCAACGGCGTGGTCACGGCGAACAATGCGAACAATGTTTTTACCGGCGCCTATTCCGGCAGCGGCCACGGTTTGACGAACGTGCCGGGCGCGTTTTTCTGGGTGACGGTTTCAGGGACAAACGTCCAGGCCAATCCCAACACTGGCTACATCGTTACGAACAACGTAAGCCCGGTGCAAATCGCCCTGCCGCTGGCACCGAGCATCGGCGATGTTTATAAAGTTGCGGCTGTGGGCGCGGCGGGCTGGATCATCACGCAGACGAACGGACAAACGATCATTGCAGGAAATCTTTCCGGCAGCGTCGGGCAAAGTTGGAAAGCCGTCGAGGGAAGCGCCAACTGGTCTGGCGTCGCGTCTTCCGCCGATGGAACCAAACTCGTGGCCACCATCAACAACGGGCAAATTTATACTTCAACCAATTCCGGCCAAGGTTGGATACCGCAGGCCGGATCTCTGGGAGCCTTGTATTGGTCTTCCGTTGCGTCTTCCGCCGACGGAACCAAACTCGTAGCGACGGTTGGCTATTCCACTTACGATGCCAGTCAAATTGGGAAAATTTACACTTCGGCAAATTCGGGCGTCAATTGGTCTCCGCAAACCGGCGGCATTCCAGCCAGTGGCGTCCAACCCTGGTCATCGGTGGCGTCCTCCGCCGACGGAACCAAACTGGTCGCCGCCGCGCGCGGCGTCGCGATTTATTATTCGTCCAATTCCGGCGGCACTTGGTCGGCGGGGTCAGGAACGTCCGCTTACCTTTGGACTTCCGTCGCTTCATCGGCGGCCGGAACAAAACTGGTTGCGGTGGAAGGGAACGGCTCGATTTTCACCTCCGTCAATTCCGGCTCAACGTGGTTATTGAGCACCAATTTCGGCCCGGTGCAATTGACTTCCACCGCTTCGTCATCCGATGGCACACGGCTGGTCGCGACAGGAAATGGCAGCCAGATTTATATTTCCACTGATTCGGGCGCGACGTGGGTGGCCAACAATTCGGCGGTGTCCGGCAATTTGACCGCCGTTGCTTCGTCAGCCGACGGTTCACAACTCGCCGCCACCTCCAGCGGTTCTGGTCATGTCTTTACTTCAGCCGATTCCGGCGCGACGTGGACGCAGCGCATTGGTGCGCCGACCGCATCGTGGACGGACATTGCATCGTCCGCCGACGGCAGCCAGCTCGTGGCGGTGACCAGCGGCGGCGACATATACATTTCATCCACCGCCAGCACGACGACTGGCACGGCGGGTTATCTGACTGGCGCGCAGCACACGGCCATTGAACTCGAATACGTCGGCAACGGAATTTTCCTGCCGTTGAGCCACGAAGGAACCATCCGCGCCTACTGACGCAATGCACCGCGAAGATTTGGACAACTGGTGCGAGCGCAGCATTTTATTTTTGGTGCTGGGCATCCTCGTTTTCGCGCCGCTGGCGATGGGCGCGGTGGACACATGGGCGTTTCTCGTCGTGCAAGGAATGACCATCGCCGTGATGCTCGTGTGGGCGGCGCGGCTCTGGATCAACCCCAAGCCAAAACTGCTCTGGCCGCCGCTGTGCTGGGTCGTGCTCGCGTTCGCCATTTATGCCGTCGCCCGCTATTTCACGGCGGATATCGAGTATGTCGCGCGGCAGGAAATGATCCAGGTCGTGATGTATGCGTTCCTGTTTTTCGCCATCGTCAACAATTTATACCGCCAGGAATTTTCGCAGGCCGTCAGCTTCACGCTCATTTTTCTGGCGATGGGGATTTCCGGCTACGCGGTCTTCCAATTCATGACGCACTCGAATCACGTCTGGAATTACATTTCACCCTACGCCGGGCGCGGCACGGGCACTTACATTTCGCCGAACAACCTTGCCGGTTTTCTCGAAATGCTTTTGCCGCTGGCCACCGCCTACATTTTGGCCGGGCGCGTGAAACCGGTGGTGCGGATTCTGCTGGGCTACTCGGCGCTGGTCATCGCGGCGGGGCTGGCGGTGACTTTTTCACGCGGCGGCTGGGCGGCGTGCGCGCTCGGCTTGCTCGTGCTGCTGGGAATTTTGCTTTTTCAACGCCAGCACCAGTTGCCGGCGTTTCTGCTGCTGGTGTTGCTGGTTGGCGGCGGCACAATTTTTGTCACAAAATATCTGGCGAAGACGACCACCTATGTCCAGCGCATGGATGCAACCACCACGAACAACGGCCGCGTCAATCTCGATATGCGCGCCGACCTCTGGCTGGCGGCGGCGCAGATGTGGCGCGACAATTTCTGGTGGGGCGTCGGCCCGGCGCATTACAACTATCGCTTTCCAGGCTACCGCTCCGAACACGTCCAATTGCAGCCCGACCGCGCGCACAACGACTACCTGAACCTGCTCGCCGACTGGGGAACTGTTGGCGGCATCATCACGCTCGCGGGCGCGGCCGTTTTCGCCGCCAGTTTGTGGCAGACGCGCCGGCACGTCCGCCGCGTGGAAAAAGAATTCAAGAGCGCCAACAGCAACCGCCTCGCCTTTTTCCTCGGCGCGCTCGCCGGACTGGTCGCGCTGGCCGCCCATTCCGTCGTGGATTTCAATTTGCACATTCCGGCCAACGCCATTCTCGGCGTCACCCTGCTCGCGCTCCTGACCAGCAACCTGCGCTTCGCCACGGAAAAATTCTGGTTCACAGTCAGACCACCGCTGAAAATTGTTGCAACGTTCGTGCTCGCCGGCGGAATTTTTTATTTAAGCGTCCAGGAAATCCGCCGCGCCCGCGAAACCTTCTGGCTTGCGCGCGCGGAACAGTTGCCGGTTTTTTCACCTGAAAGCGCCGCCGCCCTGGAAAACGCCTTCGCCGTCGAACCGCAAAATTTCACGGCCGCCTACGACATCGGCGAATGTTACCGCACCGAAAGTTTCGACGGCGGGGAAAATTACGAAGCCCTCGCCAAAACCGCGATGCAATGGTATGAGCGCGGCTGGAAGCTGAATCCTTACGACAGCTCCGGTTATCTGCGCTACGGAATGTGCCTCGACTGGCTCGACCGGCACGACGAAGCCGCGCCGTATTTCAGCCGCGCCGACGCGCTCGCCCCGAACAATTATTTCATCGCCGCCAACACCGGCTGGCATTATGTGCAGGCCGGCGACTACGCCGCCGCGCGCCCGTGGCTGAAACGCTCCCTGCTGCTGCAATGGGACGGCAATAAAATCGCCAAAACGTATCTCGACCTAGTCGAACAAAAACTCCGCGACAACGCCGCCGGCAAAAATAATCTGCCCGCCGGGTTTTGAGCGCCGCCGCCTTGAAAACCAAACCCGGCGGTTGACGCCGCGACGATTTAATCATACTGTTTATCTGATGACTGCAACCGCGACCATTCTTTACCGTTCGCCCGAGCGGGTTTTTTCCGCCGCCGACCGTGGCGAGAAAGTGACCATCCGGCGCGGCAAATCTGAATACGTCCTGACCAAAAAAACCGGGCAGGGCGCGCTTTACGGTTGTCTGCGCGGCTCCATAAAAAAAGATCTGGGCAAACCCAAGGTTCATTGGAAGGCCATGCGGTGAGCCATCTGCTCGACACCAACGCCTGGAAATGGCTGATTGTCGGGGACAAGCTCAAGCCTGCCGCAAAATTTCTCGCGGAACCGGAAACACCCCTGTTTCTTCTGGACATTTCTTTCTGGGAAATTTCCAAGGCGGTCGAACATGAGACTTTGAAACTGGATTTTCCGCCCTTGGATTGGATGCAAACGGCATTGAAAGCAAACATCACCGTTCTCACCATCACGCCGGAAATTGCCGACCAGTCTTGCAAGCTCGCCGCGCAAGGTTTGAAGACTGAAGACCCGGCGGATCAACTCATCGTCGCCGCTGCAATCGTTCACCGGCTGACGCTGGTAACGCGCGACAATTTGATTTCCAAATGGGGCGGCGTCCCGGTTTTGAATTACTGAAATGTTTGAACTCCTCAAAACCGATTCGCAAACCAAAGCGCGTCGCGGCCGGCTGACCACCGCGCGCGGCGTCATCGAGACGCCGGTGTTCATGCCCGTCGGCACGCAGGCCAGCGTCAAGGCGCTCGATCCGCGCGAACTCCACGAGATGGGCACGCAGATTATTCTTGGCAACACCTATCATCTGAATCTGCGCCCCGGACTTGACGTTATCCGCGCCGCCGGCGGCTTGCACAAATTCATGAATTGGGAAAAACCGATCCTTACCGACAGCGGCGGCTTTCAAGTTTTCAGCCTCGCAAAAATTCGCAAGGTGAAAGAACACGGCGTGGAATTCCGCTCGCATTTGGACGGCTCGCTTTTATTTATCGGCCCGAAGGAATCCATGGAAATCCAGCGCGTGCTCGGCTCGGACATCGCGATGGTGTTTGACGAATGCCCGCCGCCGGAAATAGTGGGACAGGCTTCCAGCCTGTCAAAACACAGGCAAGATGCCTGTGCCACTATTCGCCACGCCGTCGAACGCACCATCCGCTGGGCGCGCGAATGTCGCGAACAGCCGCGCGCCGACGGCCAGAAAGTTTTTGGCATCGTCCAGGGCGGCAGCGACGCCGCGTTGCGCGAACAATGTGCGAAAGCGTTGGTCGAAATGGAATTTGACGGCTACGCCATCGGCGGCGTGAGCGTCGGCGAACCGGAACCGGAGATGTTCAAGGCGATTGAACTGGCCGTTCCATTTTTGCCCGAAAAAAAAGCGCGTTACGCGATGGGCCTCGGCACGCCCGCGCAAATGGTCGAGCTGATCGCGCGCGGCGTGGACATGTTCGACTGCGTGCTGCCCACGCGCATCGCGCGCACCGGCACGGCGGTCACGCACACCGGCGCGTTCGGACTCAAGGGCGCGGGTTACAAAACCGATTTCGGCCCGATCGAGGCAGGCTGCGAATGTTACGCCTGTCGCACGTTCACGCGGGCGTATTTACGGCATCTGCTGCGCGCGAATGAAATTCTCGGCCTGCGCATGGTGAGCGTCCACAACTCGCACCTGTATCTGAAAGTGATGACCGAAGTGCGCGCGGCGATCGCGGCGGGGACGTTCGCGGATTATCACCGCAACTTCATCGCCAGCTACAAGCCGTCGCAAAAAATTCTGGCCGCGCGGAAAGCTGCGAGTGATGAGCGGTGAAACGACTAGACAGAAAGTGAATGGCAAAATAAAGTGCCGCTGCAAACTGTATAAATAAAAACGGGGGCAACCCTTACGGATGACCCCCATCACCTTACGGTGAGAAGTGACGACACAATCACACAAAAACACAAGTGTTGCAAGTATAAATTTATACTTCTATAGGCTTTTGAATTTATGACAGCTGGAAGCGAAAAAAGAAAAGGCATTGTTTATATTGACGGATACAACTGGTATCACGCTATTTTAAAACATCACCCAGAATGGAAATGGGTCAATGTTCAATCGTTTTTTGAATCTCCCCGGCCGCACGAGGACATTATTTCGGTTAAAATGTTTTCTGCCCTGATTGAGCATGACGCAGATGCTTTGGAACGTCAGAAGCGCTATTTTACGGCACTTCAAACTTTGCCCAAAGTGAGATTGGTGATGGGCTTCTTTCAAGCAAGATTGGTCACATGCCGTGCGACCGATTGTGGGCGTCAATATTCTGTGCCGGAAGAAAAGAAAACCGATGTAAATCTGGCAATTGAATTGGTTGATGACGCATTAAATAACCGTTGCGACTCAATTTATATTGTTTCCGGTGATTCAGATATTCAACCGGCCGTTGAATGGGTGGCCAAAAACCGTCCCCATATAAAAATTCTTGTCTATGTTCCGGCCTTGCCCGCCGAGCAAGCCACGCGCCGGACTGATTATTACACAACCAGACGACTTAATGTTGATTGTAGATTTCTCCCGCTGGGAGGAATCAAAGACCATCAGATGAAACCATTGGTGAAGGTGGCTGATGGGAAATTTGTCGCGCGGCCTCACTTATGGCAAAAAGACCCAGCAGGTATGCGGACTGATTAACCGCAAGTTTTGCCGACAATTTATTTACCCTGTCTTGTTCTGTGTAAGTCTAGGTTACGGACTTAACAGATTCACCGTGGCTAAAAAATTTGCCCTGCGCTTTTGGATGTGGCACTATGTTGTCATGACAAAACCAAAAATTGTTGCCTATTTGAAACCGACCTGCGGCTGGAGCCAGGGCGTCCGCGCCGTCCTCAAAAAATACGACCTGCCTTACGAAGACCGCGACGTCATCAACGACCCGTTGCAGCGCCAGGAAATGATCGAGAAGAGCGGCCAGATGTTGAGCCCGTGCGTCGAGATCAACGGCCAGATGCTCCCCGACATCAGTGGCGAGGAAGTCGAGGCCTGGATGCTCGCGAACAAAATCGTGTCGCCCAACGACCGCACGCCCGACGCGCCGATCAACCAGCCCTGCGCGCATGAGATGCCGCAGAGTTCGCCGCTGAATTTCGCCGCGCGCCGGTAAAAATTTCTGAATCGCACGAGCCGCGTGGAGCAATCCGCGCGGCTTGTTTGTAGGACAGGCGTCGCGCCTGTCTCCATTTTCAGAGTCCATCGTTTGCTTGGGCTTAAGTTAGAGACAGGCGCGACGCCTATCCTACGCCGAGACAATTGCATTGATTGGCCGCGTTTCACCGGTAACTTTTCCCCATGCAAATCGTTTCTTCCATCGCCGCGATGCAGCGGCTCGCCAAAAAATGGCAGCGCGAGGGTCTTCGCCGTTCGGCTACGACCCCTCAAGCCGGCACGCGCACCGGCTTTGTGCCGACAATGGGTTATTTGCACGCCGGCCATTTGAGCCTCGTGAAACGTGCGCGACAAGCCGTCGGCAAAACCGGCAAAGTCGTTGTGAGCATTTATGTCAACCCGACACAGTTTGCACCGACGGAAGACCTTTCAAAATATCCGCGCGATTTGAAGCGCGATTTGAAATCATTGCGTGAGTTGAAAGTGGATGTCGTTTTCACACCGAGCGACGCGGAGATGTATCCACGGTGGGGCGAGGCTACTGACGAGCCGGGTTTGGCGAAGACGGCTCGCGGGGACGCTCGCCCCACCAGCTTCACCACTTACGTTGTCGAAGAAAAATTATCACGCACGATGGAAGGCGCATCGCGACCCACGCATTTTCTCGGCGTGGCAACAGTTGTCGCAAAATTTTTTAATATCGTGCTGCCGGATGTCGCGGTGTTCGGGCGAAAAGATTTTCAGCAGGCGGCCATCATCAAACGCATGGTGGCGGATTTGAATTTTCCCGTAAAAATAATCGTCGCGCCGACGCTGCGCGAACGGGATGGGCTGGCGATGAGTTCGCGCAATAAGTTTCTCGACGCAGAACAGCGGGCGCAGGCAGTGATTTTGTTTCACGCGTTGCAAGCGGCAAGGGCGGCGGTGAAAAATAAATCTATTTCCGCCGCGCGCTTAAAAACTGATTTGAAAGAATTTATCACCGCCGCACCGCTGGCGCGGTTGGATTACGTCGAATTTTTTGATTCCGCCACCTTGCTGCCAGTGACGCAGGTGCAGCGTGGCGCACACATGGCGCTGGCCGTTTTTTTTGGCAAGACACGGCTGATTGATAACGCGCAACTTTGAAATGAAACAATTCGACTATCTCGTCCTCGGCAGCGGCATCGCGGGGCTGACGTTCGCGTTGAAGGTTGCGCCGCGCGGGCGCGTGGCCATCGTCACGAAAAAAGACCGCGCGGAGTCGAACACGAATTACGCGCAGGGCGGCATCGCGTCGGTGACGAGCAAGGAGGATTCCTTCGAGTCGCATGTGCGCGACACGCTCACGGCGGGCGCGGGTTTGTGCAAGGAAAGCGTCGTCCGCACGATTGTCGAGGAAGGCCCGGCGCGGATTCAGGAATTGATCGAGCTTGGAATGAAATTTTCCGAGAGCGACGCGCCGAACGAAGGCGGCGGCAAACAGCTTGATCTGGGACGCGAAGGCGGACATTCCGAGCGCCGCATCTTGCACGCCAAGGACGTGACGGGCCGCGAAATTGAACGCGCGCTGCTCAACGCAGTTTCCCAGCAGCCGAACATCGAGATTTTTGAAAATCATCTGGCGATTGATTTGATCACGAGCCAGAAGCTCGGCTACGTCGGCGAGAACCGCTGCCTCGGCGCGTATGTGTTCGGCAAAAAATCCGGCCGCGTGAAAATTTTTTCCGCACCAGTGACAATTTTGGCGACCGGCGGCTGCGGCAAGGTCTATCTTTACACCACGAATCCCGACATCGCGACTGGCGACGGCGTGGCGATGGCGTTCCGCGCAGGTGCGGCGATTGCGAACATGGAGTTCGTGCAGTTTCATCCGACGTGCCTTTATCATCCGAAGGCGAAATCATTTCTCATCAGCGAAGCGGTGCGCGGCGAGGGCGGCGTGCTGAAAAATTTGGAAGGAAAAGAATTCATGGACGGCTGTCATCCGATGAAATCGCTTGCGCCGCGCGACATTGTGGCCCGCGCGATTGACAGCGAGATGAAAAAAACTGGCGCGGACTGCGTGCTGCTGGACATCACGCACAAGCCGGCGAAATTCATCATCGAGCGGTTTCCGAACATTTACCAGACGTGCCTGCGCTACGGCATTGACATCACGAAGGAGCCGATCCCCGTGGTGCCGGCGGCGCATTACCAGTGCGGCGGCGTGGTGACAAACGTGGACGGCGAAACGGACATCGCGGGACTGTTTGCCGTGGGCGAGGCGGCCTGCACCGGCCTGCACGGCGCGAACCGGCTGGCGAGCAACTCGCTGTTGGAGGCGCTGGTCTGCGCGCATCGCGCGGCAAAAAAAATCATTTCCGTTCCACCCGAAAAATCCAATTTGAAAATTCCCGCGTGGCAGCCGGGCAACGCGACCGACGCCGACGAAATGGTGGTGGTCTCACACAATTGGGACGAGATCCGGCGGCTGATGTGGGATTACGTCGGCATCGTGCGGACGAACAAGCGCCTGCAGCGTGCGCAAAAGCGCATCGCGAACTTGCAGGAGGAGATTCACGACTACTACTGGAATTTCATCGTGACGAGCGACCTGCTGGAGCTGCGCAACATCGCGACGGTGGCGGAGCTGATCGTGCGTTGCGCCTTGCAGCGTCCCGAAAGCCGGGGCTTGAATTACAACCTGGATTTTCCCGATGCCAATTCCGACTGGGCACAACGGGATTCGGTGGTGCGGAAAGGCATTTGACTTGCGAAATTTCCGCTGCTGGCTAGGCTTAAATGACGACGCGCGGTTAGCTCAGTGGTAGAGCATTTGCTTCACACGCAAGGGGTCGCAGGTTCAAACCCTGCACCGCGCACCACTTTTTCCAAATTCAAAATTTTGCCGGTGCGCGTAATGTAAAAAATACGGCCACCGGCATTTCGCAACGCCGGTGGCCGGGAAATTTTGCCGTGCGGTTCAGTGAACCTCGACGGATTCTTCATCGTCCGGCGCGCCGGAACGCCAGTGGCCTCTTTGCCAGACGTAGATGCCGCCTTGCTGCACCCATTCGCCGCGAATCCAGATGTCGCCCGGATGCGGGCGCGTGCGCCAGTGTCCCTGCACCCAGGCCCATGAGCCGCGCCATTCCCAATGGCCGGGGATGAACCACCACAATGTCCGCGGCCCGGGCGCGATGGGGATGACATCCTGCTGGTTTTCTGGCGGCGGCTGCGTGGGCGCGCCGAGATAGACATTGTCGGCGGTGCCGACCTGCGGCTGGACTTGGGTGGGCGGCGCGGACGCGCAGCCGCCGAACAGCGGCAGCGCGGCGGCGAGCAGGGTGATTTTGAGTGCGGCTGGAGTTTTCATAGTTTGTATTTATCCGACTTATTCCATTTTTCCGGGAAACGCGCAACTGTTTTTAACAAAAAAAAAGCCGACGGCATTTTTCAACGCCAGCGGCCGCGAAAATTTTCCGCGCAGGAAATCCGGCTCAACGCCAGCCGGCGCTGATCCAAACGGAGCCGCGCGTGCGCCGTTCCCAATGGCCGGCCACCCAGTTCACGCCCGGATGCGGACGATCCCAGTGTCCGCCAACCCACTCCCAGCGTCCGCGCCATTCCCAGTTGCCGCGGATCCAGATGAAAGCCGGATCGGGCCGCGCGGGAACAACCTCGGCTTGCAGCAGCGGCGGTTCGCTCGGTTGTTCGACGATGATTTCATCAGTGGCAGCGGGTTGTCGCACGACGACGACCCGGCGCGGCTGGCGTTCGACAATGCAGCCGGCGAGCAACGGCAGGCTGGCGGCGATTATCACAGTTTTGATTAAAATTGAATTTTTCATTCAGGTAGATAGACGAAAGGAAGCGCGTTTTGTTTCAAACTTTTTTGAAAAATTTTAATGCACCACCGCCGCCGCCGTTTTTTTTGCGAATTTGACGCGCTTGAACAGCAAAATCAGCGGCAGGCAGCACAGCACCATCAGCCCAAAAACGCGGAACGTGTCCACAAACGCCCACACATGAGCCTGCGCGTTCAGCGTGCCGTAAATCAGCGCGTAAGCCTGGTGCGAGGCGGTCACGGGATCGGTCTGCCGCGCCAGCGCGTGTTGCGCGGCGGCAAGTCGCTGCGTGAACGCCGGGTCGGTCGGCG